>ENA-OWNT01003317-OWNT01003317.1-seawater-metagenome-genome-assembly--contig:-NODE-3317-length-15315-cov-3.868224_pt1 | contig 15315 bp, 14 predicted proteins | sample MGYA00238136_ERZ651165 | MGnify/ENA primary metagenome ERZ651165 (study PRJEB26861, sample SAMN08777766) | seawater metagenome | isolation source: coastal seawater | place: USA: Florida | collected...
GATCGGAAGAGCGTCGTGTAGGGAAAGAGTGTAGATCTCGGTGGTCGCCGTATCATTAAAAAAAAAATCTGCCTGACTTTGATTATTACCGCCACTGAGAGTGAGCGACCGGGAGTCGGGAGTCCCGTGAGGAGCGTTGACTTTCCAGCGACTGAAAATGAGTGTGTGGGAGGGAACGAGTGAGGCGCAGCTGGCTGACGTCGATGAGTAACGAGGCGATCTTTGTTGTTTGTCGCCGAACGAACGAACGAACGAACGAACGAACACGAACGCACGAACGGCCGCATTGTTCCTGTCTGAATGCGGTTCGAGCGCGATTCCAAGACGATGTGTCGCGAGTGGACGAAGGTGTGCATGACAGCGGGTGGAGGCGTAGGTTGGAGCGACACTGACATCATCTGATGTGCCTCGCAGACAGCACCCCGACTGCTGGATACAGGCGTTTTGTTTGTGGGCAGCGGGATGGACATGACTGTGACCGAGGAAGTAGACAGTGACGAAATGGCGGCACGCGGGGCTGATGTAAGAGGTTGCAGGATTCGGAGGTATTCGAACGTTGACGCAGGTGATTCCCTGTTGGGGTAGGCCGAGATTTAACCACAAATTATTGTGTTTTGTCACACTTTCTTCGTTTTTTTAATCACGTGGCATCCCGACCCGGAGCTTGCACTGCGAGGCGTGGTCGTTGATGCATGGGCGTCCTGATGCCGTTCTTACTGTGACGTCGTCGTTGTTGCGCAACATAGGAAAGAAATGTCGAAATTTTTCGAAGAAATTTTATACGAGATACAGTACAGCGGATATGCCGACCTTCCACGTTACCTCCAGATCAGAGTGGAAAAGTGGATATCGAAACTCGCCCAGCCAATCACAAACAAGTACTGGGTTCGTAACAGGAATGAGTTTGCGAAGGTACTTCTGCACTGCATAGTGACACGCAACTTCCGTGAGCCATTCGACAAGCTACCTCCTGGTGGACCACTGCCTGCGTTGCCGTCGCACCTGCGCTTGTCGAAACGACACAGTCCGCACCACACCAAATTTTGGGACAAGATCCACACTCGCATGGGCACAGCAACCTCCGGCCCCGCAAACCCGCGGCCGCGTGGCACCGCAAGGTGGAAAGTTATTGCACCATCTCTATTCGCGGATGAACCACGAGACAATCAAGATGAAGCCATTATTGTGGATCCAGGGTCACCTGCTGTTGCTCAGCGTCGACTGCAGCAGCTTCACGCAGAAAACGAACACCTTCGCAAACAAGTGCAATATTTAGCCCGACAGCGGGCAAAGGAAGCGACGTCGCAATCGACGCTTATTAATATGGTGAGGAAGAGTCCTGAGAAAACTACTCGCAGTACAATCGTCAGCCCGCACTCGCGTCCAGTAGGTTCGCCGACTGCAGGAAATCAGCAAACAACTCTGTATGTGTCAAACGGAACTGACTTGTCAGGGGACAACGTCTCCACAACCGTATTGCGGAAAACGAGTGCTCGACCACTTGGACATTCTCCACGGAAGTCGCAGAACACATTCTCGCCAAGTTTGTCGAAGCCTCCGAGTTTTAGCAGTCACAGCATTGACACGCGGCCCAATAGTTCACCACTGCAGACTCTAAGGGGAGCTTCGGTTTACAATGTCACTCCAGCGGCCGTCACGCCGATAGCACCGAGTCATGGTGGAAACACCTTGAATATGGAGTTGTCGCCATCTTTTGATTCTCTCGGTGGGAGCCCCCGTTCCGCATTTGCTGATAATCCAGATTTGAATCGGACTTTAAACTCTGTGCGGAAACAACAGGTTTGCCATTACAAGTTCTGCTCTAAGCCGTGTGTGTCCGGTGCCATTGCTGACTTTTACCTTGATTACAGGAAGAATTTCGGAACTCGATTGCGCAGAGCACAACTTCGTTCATGAACTACTTGGAAAAGTTTGAACAAGAAACCCGGTCAATGCTCACCGAGCAAAATTAATTCTTTTATTGCAAATCGGATACACAGCTTTGAGTCTTTTTCTCAATCGTCGTCGAGTCCGATGTATGGTTTACATTGCTCGAAAGCTCGTTGCTACAAACCACACCAAGGGAGTTTTAAAAATCATTGTCGCAGACGGCGTGACGCATCGAACAGATCAACCACACCTGCTCTGGAGCTTGCACCTGATGATAGGCTGCTTCTGCGTAGTGGCGAGCCAATTTCCCGTTGTGACATGAAATTTTGGCACCCACCACATCCTCGATATCTTCAGTTGAACTTGGTGGGGCATCGTTCTGTCGTAGTGCCTGGTTTGCAACTTGCACAAGCTTCAGAACCATGCGGAAATTTCCCGTGGCACAAGCTAGCATCAAAGCTGTCCGGCCTGGATAACAAAACATGTTGTTCGTTTACAGCGACCTATCTACGAGTTGCGCGGAAGATTGTCGGAATACTTACCACTATCAGGTTCTTGGGCGTGGAACTCTTTCACTCCGGCACCGCTTTTGAAAAGCAATTGTAGTATGAGCCCGAAACGCTCAACCGGATCGTCAAGTTGATTCGTAGCCGGTGCTCTATTGTTGTCGTCCGAGTCGACGCTCTGGTCTTCTGCGGCCTCGTTCCTTGCGTCCCCATCGCTGTGCTGCATGCGTTCAATATCTGCACTTGTCCAACCTTGACTTTTCGCTTTGGACTGTCGGTCCCTACGTTCTGCGTGGCAGGCTGGGCTCACGCAGAGCACTTGAATCAAGTTGTGGGCTGTGGCCTACCCGAACAAGCATGACGGTGTCATCAAGCAAAAACGAGTGCAATACTCCACTCGTTTGCGTTCGCGTGCGCTTACCGTGGGCATTGTCTGATGAACGTCGGCTCCGTGCCGAAGCAGCAGTTCAACAGTGTGAGGGTTGTTCGAAAACACTGCAACACCAATTGCTGTGAAACCATGACCACCACGGAAATCAGGTTCAGCTTTTGCTTTCAACAGAATTTCGACGATCTCGCTACTATCAGGATTGGATGCCCCGTACATCAGAGCAGTGCGCCCATTGCTACAGACAGCATTGAAGTTTATGACCCTCACGTTCTCTGTCTCGGCGGCAAGCGCTGCTGCTGCCACATCCTGCTCTTTTGCTTCCAAATCGCTTTGTAGTGAGGCCAGCCGCGTTTGCTTCTCCTGTCGTTGTGCAGTGAGCGCTGCGATTTCGTCAAACCTTTCTTCGTTTGCGGCGGTTTTGATGGCCTCATTGGCCTCTGTTACGGAAACAACCAGCTCAGAACACAGTTGCGTGAGTCGCTCAATTTCATTTGTTTTGATGTCGACGTCTGGCTGATATCCACCCGCAACAAGTAAAGTTCTGACCGCGGCAAGGCTCTTCGAGCTCACAGCGCAAGATAAAGGGGTGCGTCCTGTCGGTCCACCCACAGAGTTGAGGTCCGCTTTCGACGTGAGAAGTAGATCGATACAGTTCGCACACCCGGTCGACGCAGCAAGATGAAGTGGGGTATGTCCACCCCCATGAGCAGACGAGTATTCAGGATTTGAGTTCCGGCCATTCGGATCTGCCTTGGCAGTGATCAGAATGGACACCATTTGCACTTTCTTGTCAGTGTTACGACCCTTGGAGAGCGCGAGGGCCAACGCATCATCTCCGTCAGGTCCCCGTTGAGCAACGTTTGCTTTTGAGTTGCACAAATGCTGCAAGGTATTGACACGACTTCGAAGCACTGCAGCCATCAACGGTGTGATTCCATGAGAGTTTGGCACATGAAGCTCTGCTTTGGACTTCAATAAAGCATCAACTACGGAAGTGAGGCCATAACTCGTCGCCAAAAGCAACGGCGATACACCCTCGCGATCCTTTGTCTTCGGATCAGATTTTGCGTCCAATAAGCTATGCAACAATTTTTCAAACTTTTCGCGCTTCTTTGTGCGAGACTTCACTTTCTTTGAACTCGCTGAAATGCCAACGTCCTTGCTCTTCTTTACGTCCCCGCAGCTTGCCACGGAGAGCAATAATGGTGTCTGTCGCTGGTTGTTCGTGAGACTGACGTCCGCCTTGTGCTGCAGGAGCAACTTCGATGCCTTGTAGTTTGCATGCTTGATAGCGCAATGCAGGGCAGAATCTCCGCGTTGATTTTGGGCACAAACATCGGCTTTCGCACCCAGTAAGAGTTTCAGAATACTCTGGTAGTCTTGCCTTCTTTGCTGGTCACCAGTTGATCCTGCGACTACAGGTCGGTCGCATGCGACCAAAACAGGGCTATCTCCAGTTTTCGTGGACAAGTTGGGATCAACAAGTCCTGAAGATAAAAGAATTTCGACAGCATTACGATTGCCTCTATCACACGCGATGGTCAGCGGGGTATGTCCAGTCGCCTTGTTGACTCGATTGAGTAAGTTCCGTGCTCCGAGTTTCTCATCCGAGGACGAACGACCCTGTTCGAAGGTGCGAACCTTGCCCGCAAAACCCTCTATTACGCCATGTAAATGACATTCACGAGGATTTGAAGACGACGCAAAAGTGGTCAAATTGCAATAGTGGTACACTTCATCGTACACTGGTGCGAAGGAACTTTCCGACACGCCCATGTTTCAGGCTAGCGGCATGTCATCGACAATGTCGTGTTGTGCAAGATTCCGCGGCCGGATGGCTGACGCTGCCATACTTTTCGCCCAAAAACAACTCTGTACAATCTCCGTGCTCCGAGTTCCATATCCCCACCACGTGTTGCCACCGAACTCTCGCAACAACACACTTGACATGTTGGATCACCATGGTAGCGAATCGCATTGTCGCTATGGCTTCTCCGCTGTTGCCAGCTCCAACTCGTCAACAGAGACCTCACACCCAATCCCCCAACAATGCCATCTCTTCACATTCGCTTGTCCTCGTTCGACTGCCATCAAAAACGTTTGATTTCCTTTCACCGACGCTCACTCCGGACGATCAAGCAAGAGAGATGATCCGGAAGGACTCCAATCCCAACACCAGCCATCCCCACGAACGAACGAGCGAGCGAGCCAGCGAGCAGCAAGTTCGACATCGTCGTTGATGTCGCCGTAGTTTTGATTTGAAGGTGGATCATTTTGGTGCTCCGTCTTTGGTTGGTCGGCGGGACCGTAACGAACGAACTGTGAGCAACCAAACTGTGAGCAACGAATACTCCGAAACAGTAGTCCAGAAAGTACAGTAACATAGTACCAAGTACAATGTTTCCAGCAATAACAAACCGGCGCAGTGTCGTGCCGTATCCACCCATCGCGCGCAGTATCGCAGTGTCCAGCTCACACACACGCACAAACGCCCCAACCGCCCCTTCATGGGCGTGTTTCTTGTTTGGTGTTGTCGGGTGTTCTTGTTGTGTTGTGTGTTGCTATGGTGTGTTGTGTGTTGTTTGGTGTGTGTTGTGTGTGTTGTTTGGTGTTGTGTGTTGCGTGTTGTTTGGTGTTGCGTGTTGTGTGGTGTGTGGTGTGTGGTGTGTGGTCTGTGTTGTGCATTGCGCGTTTTGCGCCGCGTGCAGCTATGCTTGTATAACATAATACGCGCAGGCGCGTGAGTACCTGTCACAGATCGTTGGTTGGCATGTTCAGATTTGTTTTCGCAGCGTGTTCGTATTTTTCTTGGCAATTGTTTGGTATTTTTGTTGTTTTGGTTGTTTTGCATCTCAGACGACTTTCTCGTCGTGGTCATCTAAATCCGGTGAACCGGTGTTGATCGAACGTTTCAAAATGATATTCGTCTCTTTTGTAACATCGCTCTTTTTGGCCTCCACCATTGACCATGATGACTTGACGTGCAACCGCCCCGGCTCCAACTCTGCGCCGACCATACCGACCACTGCGTGGAACTACCCGTTGCTTGGCATTTACCAGGAGAACGAGTTCTCAGAGTCACTGAGCTCGATGATCCCGATGCCGACGGCCCAGAGTCCGCACTCTTTTCCTGTTGACATAAAGTTTTACGAGGACGTCCCCGACGAGCCGCGGTTCAATCCTTCCATTCATTTAGATCTTTGTCTTCCAGAAAGCATCTACACACTGCCCCAATTCGAGAGAATTGACCCCGATAAAGAAGAGATGCCGAAGGTGAATGGATCGGGAACGTCTAAACTTGCATTCTCCACTTCGTTCAAGGTACTGTCGGCAGCTGGAACTGTTGCGGTACGGGACATCATTCGGAGGGAACGACAGAACGCTCACCGTAATCACCGCAATGTCGAACTGCGCGGCTTATATTATCGGTCACCATTCGTCCGTGATCTGATGACGAGTGATGTTTTACTGCGCCACTTGGGCCAAATGGCGGGAGAACCCATTTTGCCCCATTTCCTCTTGATGGACGCTCCGTCGGTGAACTTTGGCAGGCCGTGCAACGGGACAAACTGCAAAGTAGTGGATCATTGGCACTTCGACTCGGTGAGCTATGTTGGCGTAATTTTGGTATCAGACATTGACGAAATGGTCGGCGGTGACTTGGAAGTAATTCGGAGTGCGGATAAATGGGCCGCCATTAACGCTCTGAACGCGAGCGAGGAAGTGGATATAGTGAACGTTCGCTATGAAGAGAGCGGAAACTGCGTGTTTGTGCAAGGAAGTGAGATACTGCACCACGTCACCGCAGTGGAGTACGCCAAGGAGGAACGGGTTTCCTTTGTCATGGCCTTTCAGCCCAGCAATGTGTTCCAACCGGACAAAACCGTGCTGGACACGTGGCAGCGGTTTGATTATAAAACGGGGACTGCGCAGTTTGAGTACTTTCGGCTCAAATCGTGGAAACTGAGCCATGTTCTCAAGCACTACGTGGAAAATATCCCATTCACTCGAAATGTGTCTGCTCTGGCCGAGAAAATCAATGTGGTGGCGGACGAGTTGAGGAGAACCAGTCAATTAATTACTGGAGATGAGAGTGATGCTATTGGTTTCTTTGATGAGAATACGGAAAGATACACAACGTGACGGCGGCAGGGGGTGCAGACAGTTGTGTATCTAAAGAAGTAGTCTGTCAAAGACAACAACAGAGAATAAATAATCTTTAACAGTTACAGAAGTAGAACTAGCTCAGCGGTGGCCTATTGGCGCCGGTTCCCTGTTGTTCTTGCTGACGACTAATTACAAACGCTTTCTGAGCCCTCTGTTGCTGTTCTTGTGTCCTGCGCATTCGACCCATCCTATTCTTGTGTGCCAACAGCTTCGGTTTTAGGACGTGCGTGAAAAGCTGGTGTTTGGAATTTGTTTTCGCTTTCTCTGAAAAAAGAAAAAAGCCTGATATGCCCATATCAACGGCTCTTCCCTTTTTTACATGGGGAGCTAGCAGTGGCATTGATAGGGTTATCCTCTTGTGCCAGGTCCCAGGTGCTTCTCAACGTTTCCAGCTGCGTGCATTCGGATGATCATAGTCACCCCGTAGACTACCATCAACTTTCTTGCCTTCTTGTTCCAGCCAGGCGCATCAATGTTCATTCAGTACACAGGCTATGTCATCATTCATCACCAAAATACACAGGCTAAGTTAGTTTCGTACACGGAGACGTTGAACCAATGTTTGAGATGAAACCAACCACCGACACCCTCCACCCTCCACCCTCCGCGCTCCCTCCCACCTCCTCCCACAGTCGGGTCTCCACCGTCAGTCAGTCAGCGATCGATCGACTGTGTGACTGTGAGTGAACGAACGGTGAGTGAGAGGACGGAAGGAAGCAAGCAAGCGGCAGTGAGTGAGTGAGTGAGGCTGGGTCTTCACATGGCCGAGGTGGAGCAGAAAGGAAAAATTCGGAAGTGAACATATACAGGCTGTGATCAAATTTTCGCAAACCTTCCAAATTCGAAGCCGGATTCGGTCGAAGATTTGAGAATTTTGGAGTCATCTACAGGCTGGTCAAATCCGAATATATCTACAAAAATATTGCCGACGAGACATTCGCGGAGCAAACAAGACCCGCCCTGAGTGAGTGGGAGTGAGTGAGTGAGTGGGACTGGCCACACCACTCCCAACCTAACTCACCCACTCACTGGCCACCAACCCAACCCTCCCTTTCCTCAATTCCCCATTCCCCCTTTGCCTCCTCGCTCTGCTATACTTATCTACATCTACGATTTCCACTCTTTATAGTCACACTTTATGCGGGAATACAGTGTAATCTCAGTTGTAGATAGTATGTAATGGGAGGAGCAGCCGTCCGGCGCCGTCTGACTTTCAATCAGCGCAGTTGCGCGCGAAATCATTCGGCAAAGGCGCGAAAGCGAAGCGCGAAGCGACGACGATGACGACGACGACGACGACGAAGGCAAAGTGGTGACGAAAGTTTGTTCGTTCGTTGTTTGTTTGTTTCCTCACTCACTCGCTCGCTCGCGTCGTCACGTCGTCACCGATCACCGATTGATCATAGCTTCACCGTGTCCGTGGCTCGCTTCGCCTTGTTTGTTTGTTTGTTTGTTTGTTTGTTTCTTGGGTTGGTGGTGGTTGGTCGCGTGGTTGAGCGCTTTGTGGTGTGGACGTGTGTGGTGTGTGGTGTGGTGTGGTGGTTGGTTGCGTGGTTGCGTGGTTGGTCGGTCGGTGTGGCGGTGTAGTGTGGTAGTGTGGTAGTGTGCTTTGGTGTGGTTGCGTGGCTGCGTGGTTGGTTGCGTGGTTGATTGCGTGGTAGATTGCGTGCTAGGTTGCCTTTGTCCATGCGTCACATGTCGAGACATGGTGGGTCGCTTGTTGTGATTGCTCAACGTCATACCACGGAAGCATGGTTCTTCCTTTGCATTTGCTAGTTGAGAATAGTTGCAAGAGCGAGAGAAAAATATCTTGTGATGCAATTACTGTCGCTGTTTGACTAGTGACTTTATGACAGGGATTTCAGCTGCGTGAGCAGTCGAAAGAAACCATCCTCAGTTTTCGCTCGGATTGTTGCCACTGGACACAGCCGGGTTACCACGATGTCGGCTAAACGTAAAGCTCCGGAGGTGGTCCTGCGCCGGTCAGTTATCGATTCGTTGGGCGGGGGCGGCTCGCCGACGGACCTCCCTCGGCCTCCGTACGTTCGCCCACGCTCCTTGTCTGAGTCGTACGCACTGTCCCCACGAAGTCGTGCTGGAGCCGTCCAGGCGACAGCTCGTGAAACAAGCCCGGATCATATCATCAACCCGAAAAATCAACCCATCCGACGCATCGTTTTGACTGGTGGACCTTGTGCCGGCAAAACTACGTGCATGGCACGCCTGAAGCACTTTCTGAGCTCTCGTGGGTTCCGCGTGTATGTTGCACCGGAGGCCGCCACGATGCTTTTCTCGGCTGGTGTATCATTCAGCGATATTGCTACAGAAGAAGGTCAGATCGCAATGCAATACAATTTGCTCCGAACGCAACTGCACCTGGAGGACAGTCTGGCTAACCTCGCACGTGCAACTGGGAAGCCCGCTGTGATCTTGTGCGATCGCGGCACCATGGACGGTCGTGCTTACGTCTCCGACCGGGTTTGGCAGGCTGTTTTGGCCAAGACAGAGGCCACCAATGTTGCTTTGCGGGATGCTCGTTATGATGCGGTACTCCACATGGTCACTGCCGCTATCGGGGCGGTGGCACACTATGGGCTCGAAAATAATGCAACCCGTTCCGAAAGTGTGAAGGAAGCAGCTGCTCTCGATCGTAAAACCGCCAAGTGTTGGGTCGGTCATCCTAGAGTGGAGACCTTTGACAATTCCACCCATTTCGAGGGAAAAATTCAAAGAGTGATTCGATCAGTGTCCCACATTGTTGGATTTCCACTCACGAAGAAACAATTCAAGAAATTTACTTTGGCGAAGGGTGCAAAACTTCCGGACGCAATTCTGGAGCACGCTGAAGTATTTGATATTGAAAAGGTTTGCCATCCATTGCAACGCGTTCGTCTTCTATGTTTGGAGATTATTGACAACTGCTTTTGTAGGTTTACCTGACGATTGATTACCCAGCGAAAGAGAAGGTCAAGTACACGTAAGTCCCGCAATCATATGCTCCCCTGTGTTGGTTGTAGCTCGTAACGCACAAACTGTCATGTTGACAGATGCATCCGACGACGCAAAGCTGTTGGGAGTCTTGGGACTAATGTCGCTTATGGGATGACGACGTCCAAAGTTGGGACAGATGGTTTGTTCTGTCACAATCTGTGCTTGTAATGGGAAGCAACAATCTTTGACACCCCTTCGTTGCTCGGCCCTCCGCTGTCGACCAGGCCAAGACATTGAGTTGAAACGTATCATCACTGAGCGCGAATACTTCACTCTGAAACGTAGCCTGGCTGATGCAACGCGCTTCATCGTGCGACAGCGAAGGACATGCTTTTTGCATGAGGTACAACTCGCGAAGGACTTGACCAAGTACGATTGCGCTCGTGACGATGGTATCGCTTTTGATGCAGGGCATATTCTTTCAATTGGATGAATACCGCCAACCGAAGAAGGTGGTCGGGGTGTCCATTCTGAGCTTTCAGCTTGCCGAGGGGCAAATTAATCAAGGTATTTTTTCCCACAGTCGCTGCGGCTGGCAACGAGGAAACCACCTGGACATTGACGCAATTCCTGTCTGTGTGGTTAGGTTCCACCAAGGACATTGATTTTGTCGAGGTGGATCGCGATGTGACAAACATCAAAGTTCGTTCAACGTTCTCTTCACATGCCTCACAACTTGCTTATTCGCGACTGTAGTGAATGAGCTTCGACCTATTGCTAACAACCGATTGTGATATGCTACAGGAATTCAGTGCATTCCAAATATCATTGCGGAATCCCGCCGCCGCAAGCAAGGATGATGGCACTCCTGCGATTGCAGACGCAGTCCAGTAGTGACATCCCAACATCATTCACACTGCAATTGACAAGAACTGCGACGCAATAAATTAAGTCAATCTCTAAAGTCTCAAAATGTGCTGCCTGGCGCCGCGGCAGAATGCTCATGGGTACTTCCACCCTGGGCCGAAGTTAGGGACCATTCCTTGACCGTTTGGGCTTTGGGGGTTTTGTTGCATCTGTAAATGTTGATGCGCTAATTGTTGCTGCTGCAGTAGCTGGTTTGGAGAGAAGGGCATTGAAAACGGGTGAAACATCATTTGTTGCTGTTGCAACTGCTGGAGATACTGCTGTTGTTGTTGTTGGATTTCAAACTGTCGTTGTTGTTGCATTTGGAATGCTGCGTAAAATTGTGGGTTGTACGGGGTCTGGAGTGGTGGGTGCGGCATGTGCTGTTGTGCAAAGTATTGTGGTTTGGGCCGTTGCTGCAGTCGTTGGTCAGATCGGAGTCGCGGCTGCTGCGGTGGCCGTTGCTGTTGTTGTTGTTGCTGCTGCTGCTGCTGCTGCTGCTGTTGTTGCTGCTGCTGCTGCACCTGTCGTTGTTGCTGAAGCATGTGTTGAATCTGCGGTGGTTCAGGCTTTCGCAGGTTGTGGACGGATTTCAATTGGGGTGGCCTTGGCGCAGGCGACACTTGACCCTGCGCAGCGCTGTCCAACCTCGGCCGAGACGGCACTGTCATTGCTTTTGGACGGCGTGCACTCTCGCGGCTGGCGCCTGCCCCAGTCGAACCATTGGTCTGGCTTGTCTGGAGCGCAGCATCTGCGGGCGGTTTCGGTGGCACACTCAACTTTTCTTTTCGCAGGTCGTCGACTTCTCTCAATACGTGCTCTGCAGATGAGGTCGGCTTGGACACCCCTGTCTTCTTTTGTTTTTGGTGTGCCAGTTGCATTTGTTGAACTTTGCGTTCCAAGTCGAAATCTTCGTTGGCTTTCGACTTCACGCCTTTCTTCATGGCCTGTTGAGGTTCCGAACCCGCATTTTGGTGACCAATTGACGGTTTTGCATTGGAATCGGACGTGACAGTGGGTAGCGTCTGTCGACCTGGTGACGACCGCACCGTCTTGGGCACAGGCCGCATAATATTTCCTTGCGAAGGACTGCTCAGTGAGTGACTGGGTTTCTGAAGTCGCGCGGCACCAGGAGAAGCCGGCCGACGTTTTCGGCTCCTCGCAGCAACTGGCGAAGAGCTTGGTTTCTTTGTGGTGGTTTTCTTCGAGTGTTTTCGGCGACCTTTGGGTTTCCGTAAGCCAAACTGCAACAAAACACGCATCGTAGCAGCACCAGTGAGAATCTGAGCGCTGCGATCACGCTGGAGGGGCACGGAGATTTACCGTCAGTAAATTCTTGTAGCAAGACTTCACAGCGGTATGGGCAACATTGAATCGACTTGCAGCCTTCAAGATCATTTCTGACGATTTGTCATGGCTGCGCACACAAAAATGGAGACAAACGGATCACAAAAAGGGGTAACGTTTCCACCTCCGAACAAAACCAACTCGCGGCCATGTCGCATTAACACACCCACAATACTTTGCAGCTGCCAACACATCGTAGCAAAATTGGAAGGCATGGTCCTGTATGCATCGAGAGGAACAATGATGAGCTTGACGTGGCAAATGTACCAATGACATACAGAGTACACATACGGATAACGTATTGCGCTCCTCTTTCGAAAAAAAAAGGCCCAGGAGCTCCTGTGGCCACTTTTCACGCGGCAAATCTTGATATGGCCTGCGGAACAAACACAACATCACGTCAAAAACGCTTGAAAGCCGGCAACACACAACGGGTACGTGCCTGATTTTGTCGAGATTTCGTTTCACTGTAGTTCTAATCTTTTCAGCAATTGCGTATCGCAGCTTCAAGGATTCATCGATGGCTCTCTCACTCAATCCTAGTAAGACCTAAAAAAGCCAGCGCCAAGCATAATCCAAACATGAGCAGAGTCGAGCTGACAAGGAGGAGTCGTCGCATACCCCACGTACTGGCATCATCTCAGTGCCTTCACGACCGAGTGCCTTGGGGTGCGCTGTCACACGATCGCGAATCATGAGAAGTTCCATGAACAGTCGAACAACGACATTCTTTTTTGTATCACTGCGGCGACCGTCATTCATGCGAGAACGTTTCTTCATGAGAGATGCTGAATTGAGTTCAGCAAAGCTGACAACAACAACAGCACCAACGTAAACATATGCATGAGACACTATCAACAATGCAAATGCTGTCCAATACCTGGCCGGGGACAAACGGTGACGTAGACCCAAAGCACGCAAAGTGCGCTCCCTGGATTCAGCTGTTGGGGTCGTTGGTGGGCTGCGAGAATATATGTTGTCCGGTGAATCATCCGACCCATTCGAGGCTACAGCAAGACCGACAATGAACGTGAGTGGGTCAATACAACAATTTAGAACACAGTCACCAGAGACGTTCTAGAAAATACCTCTTGCAGGTGATGCGTCAAACGAGCCCACTCGAGGCCGGTTCAGGATGTGTCTCTGAAAGGCCTCGGAATTCAGAATTTCTTGGCCAGTGTGAATATCGTCGCCCGAGTCATCTGACTCATACGAAAAGTCGCTGCTTTCGCTGTGTGAGTACAAATCGTCATCTTCGTGGGGCTGTCTTCTTGGAGAAGGCGCGGACTTCCTCTCATGGCCCAAAGCCTGCGCTTGAGCCATCTGTTGCCTCAGGAGTTCCCGCTGCGCGTGTTGCTGCTCTTGCAAGCACGTTAAGCACATGGTGCAGACATTGAAATCTGCCTTGTTGTTGCCATCATCGGGAATATTGAATCCAACATTGCACAAAGCCGTGTGCACTTTGCACACAAAGCCGTTTTGCCCGTACCAAAACTCGGGTAGACCGTTACCCGTTGCCGGCATGGCGCTTGGCTGTGGCTGCGTGTGAGTGGCAGTCGCGAGCTTGAATGTGTGTGCAGACTTCAGGCTGCCTCACGACGAACCACGGTAGCAATCTGCATCACTAAGTGGACAAGCGATCATGTCGATCACGTTCGCGAGAAGAGAATGCAACACCCGACGACAGGAGGCCAGTCAAAGAATGGCAAGACAAGTCACAATACATTTGCTGCATCTTCCAGATTCTCGGTGACAAACGCTGCATCACGGGGACATGGTGCGCCTCTACGGTCTTCTACATTCTACGAGGCATCCTGGACTAACATCAAGCAGAGTAGGCACTCACTCGCTCTGCACTTGCTCTTCTCAACCGACAGTCCAATTGACACGGTAGCAACGACGCCACTTCCCAGCCTTCCGTGCGCGCCAAAGCGCCGTTCTGCGCTCCACTTCTGTGCAAAGTTGCGACGTCTCGTCCTCACCATGCGCTCGCGGCGTCCACGTCCACACGGTGGAGGTTTCAGTTGTTGTCATCAGCGGCGCCAGTTCGTGGCGGAACCATGGCCAAGCCAGTCGTCAAGTTCGCCGTGCACCACACGGTGCGTTTTCTGAGCCAACGCAGTTGGTCGCGCTAGTACTGCCTCACAACTGCGCGACGCGCGACAGCAAACGGAGAGCCAAGCAAGCACGCAAGCCCCGCAAGTCCGCAAACAAACACAGTCGCGTCAGCAGCAGTGCGTGGCGCGCGACTGGTTCCTGCCGACAACATCAACACCATCATCAACAACAACGACCTCATACCACACTACGACGACCACTTCCGACACAGTAAGTAAGTAAGCAAGTAAGTCAGTCAGCGTTTGCCACTTCGGTGGTCGTTCGTTGGTCGTTGTCGCCTGCCCACGTGCGTGCGTGCGTGCGTGCGTGCGTGCACCCTCCGCCCTTCACCTTCATTCAGTGAGCGAACAGTGAACAGTGAACAGTGAACAGTGGACGGAACGAAGGAACGAAGAAAGGAAGGAACGAAGGAACGAAGGAACGAATGAACGAAGGAAGGAACGAAGGAACGAATGAACGAAGGAACGAAGGAATGAACGAAGTCGCCGCGGCGCCGCAGTGCGGTGAACGACGACTGACAGTGAGTGAGTGACAGTGAGTGAGTGAGTGAGTGATGTCGTTCGTTCGTTCGTTCGGTCACTCACTCACTCACTCACTCACTGTTCGTTCGTTCACTGTCACGCACTGTGTACGCGTTGAGACTGATCTTCAGTGCGTGGGAGGGAACGACTGACCTCGAGTGGCTCACTAGTTCCCTTTCCCTCCATCCGCCCGCCCGCCCACTCACTGAGTCACACACTCACTGAGTCACTCACTCACGCAAAGCTGTGTTCACTCGTTCACTGTCATCCAGTGATAATCAGTCAACATGACTGTAGTTCGGCTGAGTGCGGGGAGTGAGTGGCTCACTCATCCAGCCAGCCAGCCAGCCAGCCGAGACAGACAGACAGCCGAGACAGCCAGCCAGCCAGCTGGGTGGGTGGGTGGTGGGTGGGCTGAGTGAGAGTGAGTGAGTCACTGTGCTCATACATACTCTGTGTACTGACTGACTGACTGACTGACTGACTGGGAGGGAGTGGCGCACTGGTGCAGTATGCACTATTATGCAGGAGAAGCGGG
>ENA-OWNT01003318-OWNT01003318.1-seawater-metagenome-genome-assembly--contig:-NODE-3318-length-15314-cov-3.865197_pt1 | contig 15314 bp, 17 predicted proteins | sample MGYA00238136_ERZ651165 | MGnify/ENA primary metagenome ERZ651165 (study PRJEB26861, sample SAMN08777766) | seawater metagenome | isolation source: coastal seawater | place: USA: Florida | collected...
TGCCGTTGTGTCGTTGTGTCCTCGTTGGGTCGTTGGCTCGTTCGATCGTTGGGTCGTTGGGTCGTTGGGTCGTTGGGTCGTTGGGTCGTTGGGTCGTTGGGTCGTTGTGTCGTTGTGTCGTTGTGTCGTTGTGTCGTTGGGTCGTTGTGTCGTTGTGTCGTTGTGTCGTTGTGTCGTTGTGTTGTTGTGTCGTTGCGTTGTGCTATGTCAGTTTTATTCGTGCAGTCGTTTGTCATGTGTTGTCTGTCGTGTTTCATTCTGCCCGTCGCTATCGTCGCTGTCAACACTGGGACAAGCAAGGCTCGACCCGCTTCCTAGTCAAGATCCCTCGCTTGATTTGGCTGCTTCGTTGGTCACACTGCATTGTTGTACTGTGTTAACTCCCCGTGAAGAAGTTAAGGAGAAAGGAGAATTTATTTTGAAATTGCAACAATCGCTAGCTAAGTTTGTTCTCGCTCATCAACACACTGATTGCCGTTCGTGAAGCGACTTTTTAACTTTTCGTAAAATGCCGAACATTCTGATCGTGAATGACGACGGCATTGATGCGCCTGGGCTCACAACGCTCGTTCAAAAGCTGGACGAAGTGGAAGACTTGAATGTCTTTGTTGTGGCTCCAGCAGAAGAACGCTCTGCGTTCAGCCATTCCATCAGCATCGGACAGGTGCTTTCTGCCCAGGTGAGAAAAGTGGCTGGCGCAAAAATGGCATTTGCAGTTGGTGGAACCCCTGCTGACTGTACTATGATCGCTCTGGGAGCTCTCTTCCCAGGCGTCGCCTTCGATTGCGTCATTGGTGGAATCAACCGAGGAGACAACGCAGGACGTCACATTATTTACTCTGGCACCGTGGGCAGCGCCCGTGAAGCCGCTTGTCATGGGTTAGTAAGTATCGCCACATCTTTGGATTCGCAATCAAAGACAGCAAACTACGAAGCATCGGCGGCTTTGACAACAGCTTTTACAGTAGAGTTAATTAGCCGGCCCGATCTCTTGCGTTCGCTGCGTGGTCGAGTGGTGAACATCAATTATCCAGATTTGCCCCTCGAAGAGATCAAGGGCTGGCGTGCCACCCTTCCAGGAGCGTGGACGTACCGAGATCATTGGAAGACTGTTCCAGCACCTTCTGCCAGTGGTGCGGGCGGTCAGGAAAAGGATGTGACGAAGGAAGGAGGTCCGAATGCACAAGCAATTGCGGAACAAACACAAGATCTTCCCAAGGCTGTCAAAGAGAACCTCAATACTGACGCTCTTGTCCCGGGAATTCGAGGTGATGGCACCTGGGACGCCGAGCCTGGTCACACTTACTACTTCACCAACACGAGTGCGCCACCGTTCAAAGATGAGTACGTTGACTTCTTCACAATTTGTGTGCCACGGTTATCATTTGTCGTCACCGTGTGGTCATAGTGGCTTACCTGTTGCTCGTCGTTTCGTATTTGCACTAGAACTGAACGTACGGATTGGTTCTCCATGAAGGCTGGTTTCGTGTCAGTTTCAGTTTTGGAACTTGTGTACAAATCTGCATTTTGCCTGGGTCAAACCGGCTCTGGGGGACTTGTACCACTAGATCCCAGCGTCGTCGATGGCGTGTGTTCGAGTGCCAAAGATTTCGTCGCTGCGATGAAGCTGCGCGAGCCGTGCATCGGTGGGAGCCGTGTTGGTTTTGGTGTTTTGCCACGATGATTGCTTTGCTTTTGATAGTCTGTCGTTTAGTTTGCCTTCATCGTTGCGTTTATTGTAATTATTTATGTTTGGTCCGCCATGTTCACCCAATCGAAATTCCAGAGTTGCACTTGCTTGACGGCAATTGAACAGCTCCCTCGTGCAGTAATAATGTACGAGCCAGCCTCAGTGATTATCACTTTCGATCAGCAATTCTTCAAACAACGCAGAGCTGACTTCGTCGTCGCGGATCGTGGTGGGGTCATCGATGGCACATAGTCCCATACCATTGCACAATTTGCGATTGAAGAAAGTTTCCGATGCAGACATTGGCACTATTTTCACTGTCGTGGACGTCACAGCCACCAGTGTACTGAAATAGGACTCCGACGCCACAAAAATGTCCGACTACGACCGTGCACATACAACATGCAAGTTGAGCGATATGCTTCGTATTTCTGATGTCATTTCTCAACTCACCTTCGCCATACAATACAAGGAATGTAGCGGGTTGATATTCAAACAGAATTTCAGACGAAGGCGGGGATCAGATTCGCCATGCAATTTCCCAACTGGACACACCTGCAGGCACGCACACCAGGTTAGTCAAATCGCCGCACTTCTGATTCCCAACGCTGTCTTACCAGACTCGCAGTAGCATGGTGAATTTCTGAATGTGTGGTGTGATTAACAAGATTTTCCAGGTGAAAATTTTCTGCCTGCATGAAGGAAACACCTTCAAACTCTGGCAACTCAAGTGCCGTGCCGTATGGAGGAGGAAGTTTCTGGCTTTCGCTGTGTATCTAGTCACAGCGTAGTTGATAAGCAAGAGAAGTACCACAGATCGCAGGCGCACGAAGTCAAACCACGCACATGAAAACGAATATTTGTGTATTGCTTCGATAGAGAAGGACTTGTCTAGGAACACAAATGCGTGCAGTCAAACACGAAGGCTTGTGAATCACATCACTCAGCGCAAGAAAGCACCTCCCACGCCTTCAAGATCCTCGTCAGCAAATCGCGGTAATAATCCATTGAGAAATATCGCTTCACATCGTCATCACTGCTACTAGCGTACCTACCATACCATGCGTACCATTTTAGTCCACAGAACTGGCGTCGTCAAGGTGCGCATCTCTCCGTACAAATCACCGCGACGCATGTGCACAGCGACTTCAAGCGTAGAAGGATCATCGTATCCGCATTCCCATCGCATATCCGCTGGATTCAGGCCGTGTTGCTCGAACCACACGCGGTTGCGCTCCACCTCCATATTTTTAATTCTCGCTTCCTACAGTTAGTTCGTCCTTCCATGAGACACATAGGCATGCAAAGCGCCCGAACAAGCAATAATGCATGTTTCACCTGCACTGCGTCCCAGAAATTTGCTTGTGTTCGCTTCAGCGTGCGTCTCACAGCTGTGTGCGTTCGGTTGTCGTGCGGACCCGGCAGTCCTTGCACTCGTTGTTTGGCGTTGATCACCTGATGAAACACATTTAACAAGCTCAATCTTTGGCCTGGTATACGAGTTGATCTGCACGGATTCGACTTTGATATTTGGTGCATACCTTGTCTAAAATGATATATTCTGGAAATCTACCAACGTTGCACGAATAAAGTCTCGCTCAGGAATAGTGCTAGAATTTGAATAATACACGCAATACGCACCCTTTCTTGCGCCAATGGGAATTGGAGACCTTCACAATTGCAGATGTTTGCTCGTCGCTGTCGTCGACATCATCAAACTCTGAAGAATCGTTGTCGTCTTCGTTGTCAATTTTGCCAGAAAGCTCAGCTTCGCGACGAAGTTGAGCTTTCTTTTCACGGCGCCGTATATTCTTGGGATCCATCGACAGTGTTCGCCGCGGATGGTCTTCGACACTTTTGTCCCCATGCGGAGCGTCCTCGTTCCCGCTTCCTGCAGCGGCCAGATCTGGGCGCAATTCGTCACGTTCCGTCGAACAATGACCTTCCAAAGCGACATCACATAGGACTCGCCAAGGATCTACGAAGAATATGTAGCATGCCATGTTGTGACGAAACTCGTCCGAGAGCAGATAGTCGTTCTTCTTTTTCGATTTCTTGTACCTGTGCACGAAGACGTGACCGGTGAAACTGCTATTGCGCGTTCGATGCATGTGCACGAGAGAGACTGACGTTGTTTTGGTTTCGTGCAGTTGATGACAGTAGAGAAAGCGAGTCGGTTCTCGATCCAGCCACCGCATCCGTTTCTGCTGCTTTGCCTTCTTCGATGAGGTAGCGTTGTCACTGTGAGCTGACAAGAATGATTGGCCGGCATCCGTTCCAAGGCGACGTTGTCGCACTGACGAGTCCTGTTCTTGGGATTCACCATCGATCGTCGTATTTTGATCCAGTTCTTCTTCTCCATTCTCTCCGTCGTCCCACGGAACAAATATGTAATTGCGGACCACCGTGTACCTACGAGTTGGAGAAATTACATGACTGTGGCGGCACTCACGTCTTCATAGTCACGCACCGGTTGGGAAGCGTCGAACGACAACCGTAAATAACTGCGAGGTAGAGTTGTCTAAGATATGTGGACAGAGAATGGCCTAATCCATCCGTAAATACATGCCCGACCAGCTGAAACACGTGAAATCGAAATTGTGTCGATTGTGAGTGAGTACCACAGCTCAAAACGGTTCCAAACTCAAATCCAACACACCTGGTGCTTGTACTTCCATGGCACGATGTCCGTCCCAAGTGGTCCAGGAATATCCTTTTTCTTGCACTCTCGCATTTTCAAATCATTGCGTGCCTACACAGAGAATGCAAATAGCATGGTGACATAACGGGCCCAGTCAGACAGTCAGTGACAACTGCGGCGTACCACACGTTTGCCGCGGAGAGCTTCAAGATCATTGCCCTGGGACCTCAGCAGGTTCCGCAATTTCAATATCCGCTTGTGCATTGCCGCAGTGATAGAGAGTGAGAATGTGTCCCTGTAGTGATCGGTGTGGTTCACTTCACTCTTCAGGCGCGCCAACCGTTCAAGTTCATCCTTGTACTTAGTTTCAAACTCAAGAGCGCCTAACTCACGCGCGAGAGGCGTGGCGGGCGCACCGGAGTTCATGTATAGGGCATTGGCCATGCCAGCCACTATCAACCACTGCCATAGAAGTCGCATGATGACCAACGGCAACCACTTTCTCAGAAGCCAGCGCTGTTGCGCGCTGTAGTGTCACTTTAAACGTGCATGCCCGAACGTCAGTCGTTGGGCCACAAGCTGCGTGGAAGCAGAGTCCACTGCTTGGAATTAAACAGAAAGTTTTGGTCGTGTTTTTCAACCCTCCTCTTTCCTATGCCGGTCACTACAGTGTTACATCCTCGCGCCTTTGAACGTCACAACCGTCACTGACAGCACTTGTCAGTCAAACGTAGTAGTCCAATGCATGCGGACTACCGACAAACCAAACAATACAATTTCATGAGCAGGAAAGGCATCGCAACAAGAAAGTGGCCGTCGACAAACGACAGGGTGACGACGACGGAGGAAGCAAGTCGTTGGGTCTCCTCGTTCGTTTGGGGCTTGGTTGCTTTGTGCTTTCTTTCCCCCGAACACGCCACACGCCAACACCAACACGCCAACACCAACACGCCGACACGCTCTGCCAACACGCTCCCTCAAGTCAAGTCAAGTTGGCGCGGCCCGCCACTCACTCAACTCAACTAACGCAACGAACAAGGGAAGGCCACTCACAGTCACAGTCACTGACTGACAGCGCATCGTTTGTTTGATGTTGGACTGTGGGTGACTGACTGTGGTTGACTTCGTTCGTTCGCTCGCTCGCTCACTGTCAGTCACAGTCAGTCAGTCACAGTCATAGTCAGTCACAGTCAGTCACAGTCAGTCACTGACTCACTCACTCACTCACTCACTGGCCACTCGTGCACACGCCGGCTCGTGAAGCATGTTTGGCATGTTGCCCCAGTTCTACCAAATGCCAAGTGTCAATGCAATGCTGCTGCTGTGACGTTGAAAGTAAATGGACATGCAATGCTGCTTTACACGCTGCTATCTATGGTATCCATGATCCGCGACGAACAAATGCACCGTACGTATGATGCGTACGTCTATGATAGTGCTATCATACGGAGTATGCCATGTAACACTCGATGTGGTATTTTACATGGTGTGGCATGATGCTACGACGCAATGCAACACGACGCTATGCGTCCACATAAACGTGATAAAAGACGACTCGGTGATATGTACTCGAAATGATCTGCGTTGCATATGAACAACTCGAAAAACTAACCTTGAGCATAAGCGTACGAATTACAATGACAATACTCGACGATAATAATTTTATTGTACGGACGCGACGATGGCGATGATGTGTAAAACTATAGTGGTTCTGTGATTACCTTATTCTTGCGACGTGGTGAATTCGTTTCAATGCTTTCTGTGCTCATTCAAACGTGAAGACATCCACGACATCGGTGATTTTTCCTGCCAAATCGACACCACCACCCACGAAAACTGTTTTGCCAGTAGCGGTAATGCCACCCGATACGTGCGTTGCGTCGCATGCAAAGTTTCCAAAAGCCTGCTGATCCGGACCGTAGCACACGAGCGAACTTGGCACAGCAGAGTAGAAGCAAACACCAACGCCGTCGACGAGCACTCCATTTCCAGGCATCCTGGCAGCTGGAACCCCACTGACGAATGGGATGGTCACGTTCGTTGTTGGTGATTGACCACAGAAGGCGCTATCACTGTTCACAGCGTACAGGGTCTTGTTGTCCATGATATAAGACACAGTATCATTCCAGGCGGCGGCTCCCAGCCAGTACTCATTCAACGGCGATGGCGGCATCGGATTCAAGTTCCACGTGCACGGAGTCGCGCCTTCTTCGACGGGCGTAGTGAATGCGTCAACGATTGGGACGTCGATCGGGGGCCAATTCCCAGTTCCCCCGGCCACGAGAAAGCCTTTGTCACCCCAATTCGTGGCTCCGGCAGCTTCACGGTCCAGAGACAGTTTCGCCACTTGCTCCAATCCGTCGAGGCGGGGCTTTCCGTCAGCACCAGCTGCAAGACGGGAGACTTGATCAGACATGGATGGCTGCAAACTTTGGGAGATAACCTTGCCGCCCGCGAAGTAGATGTCGTCGCCGACAGTCGCGCAAGCGTGGCCCCACAGACCAACTTGCAGAGATGTTGCATTTGAAGAAATAGTCTGAGTACTTGTGTCGTACAGATCGAGCACACGACTGTGCGGCTTTTGTCCCTCTTTGCCGCCACCCAGGATCGCAATCACACCTCCAGCACTGCAGGCGGTGGGCCAACCTCGGGCCGTGCTCAGGGAAATATTGTTAGAATCATCCCGCGCGAAGCCTCCGTTGGAAGGTTTGAACACATCAATAATGTCAGTAGGGTAATCGCACACGAAAGTGCTGGTGTCCGGTCCGCAGCCTCCGGCGAAAACCACGACTCCATCGGCCGATGCCGCGGCTACTGCGCGGCGTGGTTCGGAGAGTTGAAGTGTAGAGTGTTGTGGGTCCGACAGAGCAGCGACGCCGTGAACGAGCGCGGCAGCCTGCGTCAGGAACAACATTTGGTGTTCGAGTTTCATAATTTCGGTGGTAAAAGTCGCGTGGGTACTTGGAATTCCGAAGGTTTCTTTCCTTGGTTCACAGACGCAACCAGAAAATCTGCTCCACCGTAGCAACAAACACATCGTTCTTGTATTCTCGCTAGTAGAGGCGAGAATACAATACCGATGTGACTCGTCCTCACCATGGTGGCAGTTGTGACCACAACGATTCCCTGCTCACGGTACTGCCATCACTGCGCGTCCACGCCTCCTTCCCTGAAGACTGACTACCGCAGCAACTACCGACTATCCTTCCAGCAACAACAACAACAACAACAACAACAACAACAACAACAACAACAAAAACACTAACAGGACCACACAACATCCCGACGTCGCACATCGCTCGTCGCACGCCGTCATCGATTCTTTCACTTCACACCGCAGGCAGCTTGCCACACAACACAACGACCGACGCACAACAAAGCGTCAAGTCAACGCCACGACGCCAACACTGACCGACAACCTGCCTTATGGTTCATATTCACTGTATTCCTATTACTTGATAATACATACCGCCATAACCAGGCTTATTTTGTATCTACAAATAGGGTTTTATGTATCTCCGATCGGATCGTTGTATCATTTATCATTTTCATTTTAATGCTATTGCTGGATAGGTTAGTAGTTGAGTACACACTGTCTAGATATTACCTTTATTTAGGATTATCAATATTTGAGGAGAAGAGGTGTTTGATGTCAGCGAATTTACTTACTACAGCCTGTGGCAACTTCGCGCCTGGACGTCGTTGAACACAGATGCGAGATGAAACACAATAATTGGTGCCGCCACACCACAATTCGTTCGACACTTCACCCGAGGGGTATGGCATAATAGCTCTGGACTCTGGACACCCCTTGCTCCACCACGTCAATCCCACAAGCTTACAAGCTGGCACAACACAAAGGAGGCAATGTAGTGCAAAAAGTGAAGGAACGTTCTGAGTTTTGAGTCTTGCCTTGTAGGCGAGTTGCAGTCCGTCACGAAAAAGTCCAACTGCATGCACTACTTGTCGAGCCACATCTACGTCACGTACATGCAACACGGACAGGCAATCCTACAATTCTGATGAGTGAAAATCGAGAAACAACGACGTAGAATCGGGACATTGCAGGATGCGTTGTCTTAGATGCAAATGAAAGAGTCAGAAAACCAGCATTGCTCGCCAAAGGGCTTAAAATAGTCCTCCGTATCTCTAACATTGACGAGAGTGAACAATGGAAGTGGGGTTTGATTAAAAATTCCCGGCAGAAAGTTCCATCTCGAGATCCGCAAACTTCACCACCTACATACGGAGACACCCATACATCCGAGTTGAACATCGAGCGACACGCAATCGTACAACAATCACACTGTGACGAACTTGGCATATAGGAGGGTGAGCTTTCGCGTCGTCAACTTCGCATCGAACGTAACGGAGACCGAAGTCACCGTGCAAGTGGCCTGCACAATTCGAAGGTCATAGCGATTGTGCACAAACACTGTGTCTCAGGACACAAAAACCCACCACATGTATCGATCCAATTCGTGTCTGGAATTCCCGGATCTTTATGTGCGACGATAATAACGTAGCGTCCACTCGGCAGCCTTTTCGCGTCTAGGGAGTTCACTGTGATTTTATGACCACCGACATAGTCAAGAGACTCCATCCACCAGTTGTTGAGTTGGAAATTCCAGTATCTGTGGGGTGGACAGGATGCAGGTGAGCGAATACTGGTTCATGCTACACAGACACGCGTATTCGCAACTGGAACAAAAATGAAAGTGTGTCAACGACTAACCCATGCGTCCAGTCCATGGTTGGTGGAGGCTGTGGGTAAATAAGAAGCGCTTCATCCGGTGCCAGCTGCCAATATCCATGGTGGAATTTGATGTTGGGGTCAGCCCATCCGGCCTTGCTGTTCATGCTATCAAACCATGTGAGCTTGTTTTTGGATTCTTCAGCGAATTGGTGAGTGCGCGTTTGGAACTGTGACGCCTACAACAAGCACAGAAAGATGCATCTGTTGACTGCATCGTTGGCGGCCCTTCACTGCAATCGACTCCATTTACGTACCACGCCATGAACGAATAAGTTCACTGCACGGAATTGCTTAACGAGCTGCTCGGCAGTGATTGGCGGGCGCGTTTTGCCACGTGATTCCAGACATTCTATCTTGAGATTAGCGTGGACCTCGGTCTCAGCATCCAAGAATGTCTGCCGTACGCAAAGACGCGTGGTATCGCGGTCGATACGTAGCCAGTTGGTGCAGCCCTCGGGGCGTTGCGCGCAGAGGAAGAGCTCGAAATTGCCATCCTCGTCGGTAATCAGCTGAGTGTTGTCGATGCCATACTGCGAAGACTCTTGAAGGTCACTCGCGTCTGTGTCAGCAGTCACCTCTTGGGCCACATTCGCCTTCGCACCGGGGAAAGCACCTTGCAAAGCGCCGATGGACAAATAGTGGACTGTCCCTCTGTTGCCCCAAATTCTGTACGTGAGGTCACCACGAACGACACACGAACCATACCAGTTCAATGGATTGTCACAACCGATCTTTACTTGGTCTGGAATCGGCAACATCCGCGGAAAGAATACATCTGCATTTTCGACCATGCCGGATAGGCCGCCGCGAACCAGCCGGGAAAGGTAACGATACCCTTCGACTTTGTCTTGCAGTGTTACTTGGGGGTAGCGTCCTTCATTTAGTACGACCTCTCCAGCGGCTTTGATGTTGTCACACAGTTCCGCCCAGATTGATCCATCCTCTACGACGCGCCGAGCTTCGCTCTTGTCGATTTTATCTTCCGCACCAGTAGTCTTCAAAATTACTAGCAGCCTCAACTTGAGTACAATGTTGTACAGCGGGTCAATGAAGAGAGAAAGAATCCACACGAACGCTCCCAAGGGACCCTGGGTCACGAGTTTGTGCAATACCAGTATCACGGCTTGAACTTTAAAGACAAACCAAATCTGGAGCAACCCATCCTCAAAGAATTGTGGCAGGCTGTTGTCGACGAAATCCCAGAACGATGTCGGTACGTCGCGAGCAATGTGCAACGTCAGCAGGATAGCAGTGACCAGCATAAAGTTGCTCACAATCAGAGCAAAAGTTAGCACCATTGTGGCCACACAAGTTTGCACTGGAGGTACCCCTGCAAATAATCAACGTGACAATGTGATTTCAGGTTCCGATTCCGAGACACTTTGCCACGAAGACAAAACAAATAATGCCACTAGATACAAAACGTATGCTTTGCATCAAAAGTTTAAATTTTGTCCCTGCCACACGTGACACGTGTGTATTTTGGTGATCCGCGAGTGCCGATTCCGCCCCCGAGACGCGTCGACACATCTTGTTGACAACTGCATGCACGGATGTTCATTGGCTCGCAACGTACGCTTCACAACACTACATCGTCGAGTTTGTCGAGCACCAGGCAACGCCATCACATCACGTCACAGCGTGCATTGCCACGCGAGCAACGACACACACACGACCCACGACGCAGCAATGCGACCACCATTCCATTTGCAACAACGCATTCGTCACTTGCAACTGTCGATAGTCCGCGTGGTCGGTCGACCACAACAACAACAACAACGCATCGTCGTCATCGTCGTTCGTTCGTTGTTCGTTCGTTCGTCGTCGTTCGTCGTTGCTGCTTTGCCATCATACCATAGACTACCTAAAATGTAAAATTCAAAATACACAATTTCAAACAAAAAGTTTTAGGCGAACCAACGCTGGCATAATATTACTGATTGGATATACAGTACCTACATTCGAAAAATAGAGTTGAGGTGGTATCTCTTCTGCGTTCGTTCGTTCATGTCGTGTGTGTTCGTTCTGTTCTTTGTCGTTCGAAGACGAAGACGAAGAGCGCAAGCTGAAGTTGCACTGTTGCACTGGTGTTGCACTCGTTGCACTGGTAGGTTCGTATTATGCAAGCCGCAGTGGCAAATCGAAGTGCCGTGACCAGTTCACTTACTACGTGAAAACTTCTTGTGGCAGAATCGAGTGGAAGTTGTCATGCTTGTTCCAAGCGTCGTCAAGCGAACCGGCGAAGGTGTGGACGATTAATTCAAACGATCGACGGGCAACAGTCCGGGGTCGGAGGCATGAAGCCACGGCTGACACGCCTTACGAGATCACATGGTTAGAGGTGAGTCCAAACGAACAGGGCCATTCGTGACAGCAACCGGTTCGTCTTTTCAATTTAATAGTGGAAAGAGATTTAAAGTTACTTTCTCCGGTCTTTTGTGTCTTGAGGCTCTGTTCTCCCGTTACGCGCAAGCACACCGGACTCCTACGTCCGTCACAGCGTGCACGGCGTGTTGTCACGAAATACTGTCGCAGAAATGGCAGGACAAGTTAAAGGAGATGTACCAAACCCTGTTCGAGCAGTGCAAAGTGCACAAAAACGACTTGGACAGTCAATTCTGTCCATGTACAATGTCATCCAGTTCCTGCTTTGGTCGAAAGCGGCATATGCATTGCTCTCCACAGCATACTTGGCTTCCCAGCAGCCTGGCAGCTTTGCGCAAAAGTTCCAGTATCTGACAGACAATGTCTACTACACCACCGGGCACAGTGCGTGTGATTCAATCTGCCCATGGAACCCATTTGCTGAACTAACGGCTTCGATTAAAACAATGTGTATTTGTAATGTAGGTGTGATTCTGGTCCAAGAAGTATCTTGCTTCGAAATCGCATTCGTACTAGCTGGTATTTTGAAGACTCCACTCTTCAGCGTTGTTATGCAGCTGTTGGCCCGCAACACTGTGATTTTGCTCATCATCCAGGCATGTTATTATTGTGTGCATGTCTTACGATTCCAAGCGTCATTGAGGTGTGCGTGGTTCTATCTGTTTCAATTCGGTCCATAGTTTGTCCAGAGCCCGATTGTCCACAAGAGTCCTGCCATCTTGATTTGCTTCATCGCGTGGATTCTTGCCGATCTTCCGCGTTTTGCATGGCTGATTGTAAAGTCTTGGACAAGTTCTGGGGTGAGCTTTGACCCAGCACTTGCTCCATGAGGTTGTTTGCAATGACTTTCGAAACGCAATGTGTTGGCGTTTGCTGTCTTCTTGTAGGCACTCCTGTCCGCTTTGACATCGATTCGTTACTCCTCGTTCATCGTTCTCTACCCCCTCGGTCCGTCTGCGCTGTGCGCAACACAATGTTTTTCAGGGGTGCGACTAATTGTTCAAGGATACGTTTGATCTTGCCTTGTGACGCAGGTGGCATCGGAGAATTTTGGTCGATGTACAACGCCATCGGACTCGAGGCACACATCATCACTGAACGAGTGCTGCATGTGGATTAGTGAGTCTGTGTGTTTGCCTCGGTCATGACTGCCTGAGAACTAACCATCACTTTGTTATATTTTTACAATACCACTCAGCACTTTTGATGCTGGTACCTTCGTGAAGTTTTTGTACATGCCGCTGTTCATCCCTGGATTTCTGTTCCTGTATACCAACATGCTGTCCAGTCGGAAACGCCGACAAAAAAAGCTGAAAAAGTGAAGCTTGTGCAGCGTGTCCAACTAATGTTACGGCACACATGATTTCAAAGACCTCTGCCATTCGCTCTATTATTGCGTTCGTTTTTCTGACTTCGCTCCTACGATTCGAAGCAACACATACTTGTGTGAAAATAAATGCTGAATGCAACGTAAAGTAACAACGGTAGCGTTTGAAAGGATCCAACATGCAGTTCCACCGTCTTACTCGTGCGCGCTGCTTTCGTTCAAGTTTTTGGGCTCGATCCCTGGCCAAGTCAAGCTAGAAAGAAACATTGTGTGTGTTGTGTGTATGTTATTGCACGTTCCATCCTTGAAGTAAATCATTCGCAAGCCACGTACTTTGTCTTTTGCAACTTTTTCTGCGTGTTTGGCTTTGAGGGCTGCGCGTTCTTCTGCCTGTGAAACATGGTCGGTTTACGACAAGCGGGAAATCGAGCCAGAATCAATGTCAACATACCATTTGTATCTTAGGCATCATGCGATTGTTGTTGAAGACCGCTCCGTTCGAACCGACCGGGATTGGCTTGCCACTGTGGTACAGGAGACGCAAAACTCAATGAGCACGGAAGCGCACGAAACGACAGCAGCCCGTGAAACAATGTTCGACACCGTACCGTACTATCACATCTCCGTCGCCGGCTGTATCTTCTTGAGCTTCTTCTTCTTCTGACCACTCTTCGACGTCGTATCGGTCAACAAATGCTGCATTGGCTCGGACTTTAGCGTCGCGCTCCGCTTGGCGCAACTGTTCTTGCGCTTTGGCTTTCGCGGCCTCGAGCTTAATTTCGTTTAAAGTGTCCTTGGTGATGTTTTTAATTTTTCGGTTCCTCTCCTCCTCTTCGTGTTCTTTTGCAGTAGCGCTTCTTTGACGAAATGTTACCCAACGTGTTCCAATAATATCGGCCAAGTCAACCACAGGTTGCTTGTGCCCAGTTGTGCTCTCGAGAAACTCCGCGACACGTGTTGCGCGGTCACCCAGACTCTCTGGGGCATGGAACCAACAATGGCCACGAACATCAAATAGGTGGTTATAAATAAACTCAAACAGACGCACGACGACACGAACCAGCTTCATCTGACATAATCGATTGTACATATTCGAAATAAACATCCGGCTGCAGACCAAGCAGCCTCATCAGCTTCTCGAACCATTCACGAAACGTTAGGTCCTTTGCAAGGGCTTGGAGGTCTTGCACTATTGAGCTTTCAGCCTCTGGGAGGGTTGGTACTTGCTCGATACTCTTGGCTGCTGCCGCACCTCGTCCTCGACCACGGCCGCGGCCGCGGCCGCGACCTCTTCCTCGGCTCACACGACCTCTTTGAGAGCTCATGATCAACGATGGTTGCCGAAGAGGGCAACTACGAATAGAGGAACCCAGATCAGTGTAAGAGCTTGGACGCGAACAAAGTAAGAAAATGTTGCGTATTGTGCAGTTCAGCCAATTCACATTTTTATTATTTATATCCCGCCAACGCGTCTAGCGCATGGTCTATACCGCAACTGCCGTGTTTCGACTTCGAGCTCGCCACGCAACCCTTTGCGATTCCTCGTGATATTATATCCTGCCTGCTTCCACGTCACAGCCTCTCGGCTTCGCATGCTGCTTCTTGTGTCTGAACCATCGCACTATTTGCACGCGTTATACCTTTGCAAACTTTTCCCAGACCAATTCACAGCGACGACGACGACAACGACACAGACAACGACGCTGACGACGAAAGCAAGACGAGCGAAAGACGAGACGACGACAACAATGACGACGACGACGACGACGACGACGACGACGACGACGACGACGACGACGACGACGACGACGACGACGTCGCAACGGCCAATGGCTCGTCGACACCGCACACGCCTGTACGAAATGCCTTATTGTCTCTTCTCATCTCAACCGACGGTCCGACGACTCTTCGGCTGTACGCACAGTAATCCTGAATGAAGATATACGGCTGATTACTGATAGTAAATCGATATTTATATCAGTATTTAGGAATATTTGATTTCTGCAATTTTGCGTGGATGGTTCGCGACGAATGCCTTGGTATACGGTAGTAAAAATGATGGTATGCACAGCCTAAATACACTCTGCCAAAAGCCAAATTATGTTACTACTGACCACAGCCCCGACGCCGCCGTCGTTGTTTTCAGAAAACATTTCGTACTATTTGTACTGTTGTCACAGTGATTGATCGATGAGATCGCTGCCTCCCTTAACTAGTAGTGATTCCAAGCCGTTGTTTATACAATAGTAATGATACCGTTTTGATTTCAGTATTGGGAAATGTGGATTATATTGATGTATTGCGACTGTCACGAAGTCAGTCAACGTTGGCGTTCGATCTTTTGGTTCGGTCGTTCGTCGTTCGGTTCGTTGACGGTTTGTTTGTAATTATTTGTCGTTGTCGTCGTCGTCGTTGTCGTCGTCGTCGTCGTCGTCGTCGTCGTCGTCGTCGTCGTCGTCGTCAGCTTCATTGTTCGTTCGTCTTTCATTGTCAGTGTTGTTTCGTCGCTGCAGTG
>ENA-OWNT01003319-OWNT01003319.1-seawater-metagenome-genome-assembly--contig:-NODE-3319-length-15312-cov-4.235510_pt1 | contig 15312 bp, 22 predicted proteins | sample MGYA00238136_ERZ651165 | MGnify/ENA primary metagenome ERZ651165 (study PRJEB26861, sample SAMN08777766) | seawater metagenome | isolation source: coastal seawater | place: USA: Florida | collected...
AGAGCTGAGAGCTGAGAGCTGACGAGCTGGGAGCTGGCAGTGACTGACTGACTGTGGTGTGGTGTGGTGGACTGCGGTCGACCCACTCACTCACTCACTCACTCACTCACTGTGGGAGTGACTGTGAGTGAGTGAGTGAGTGAGTTGACAATGGATTTGAAGCTGAGTGAGTGGATGTAGTACTGCATGTATTGCATTGTAGTAGGGTTTGAGTGAAGATCGCGTTATTATCACTATTGGCATTCGTGGATTTCGCCAGCCAGGGTGCCAAGACACCCACGGTCTCGACGCAAAGGTGGCAGCGGGATTGCGAAGGCTGTCAGCGTATGCCATACATACATGCTACACTGGGAAAAATTCAAGGACGCAGGTTCAATTACTGCTCGGATCCATCGTCTCCGTTTGTCGGTTTACGCCGTAATGAAGCTCCAGAAAAATCTGTTGTCAACGCGGAGACCCAGTGTCCAGCCTCGTAGGCAGAGACGTGCTCGGTATCGATCACCAGCCGCTGGGAAGCCTAGATTCAAACACCAAAAAGATGAGCAGTGGCACAAACCGGCACTGCGAGCGACAATCCACGAAATCTTAAATTCCAACACGATAATACATGCCTCTCGAGTCGTTCGTTCGACGTCATGAAGCGACTGCCACCAATTCGCTATGTTCTTCAACTTGAGGATTGTGTTGGAGTATCTGACAAGCTTCCGTTGAACGTCCACAAACTGTTGCCACGACATTACAGCCGCTGCAATTGTCGTCAGAATTGCAACATACCTACACGAAATGAGCATGCGCAAAACGTGTCAAAATGATCGACATCGACATGGTTCGAGATTGCAACGCACTCTTCAAAGGACAAGTACGCCAGGGCACCCGTCACAATAGAGGAGAGTAACACAATAATTGAGTACGCCGTGTGTTGTGTGTGATATCCCGGCATGCGGGACTGGTAAAACTCTAGCTGCTTTCGAACACGAAGTCGAAAGTAGTCGTCAGGAGAAACTATTGAACAATGATCGTCAACCTACAGTGCGTCAGCTGCCCTCAGTGGATCGTCAACGAGTGAACAAGCATTTGATGGCGAACGCCGAGGTACCTTCTGTAAGCGCCCAGTATCTCGACGCATGTTCTGTCGCGGCCTAGCATCAGGCGCTGGTGGCGCCGCAGCAGTATCTGATGATGCTGGGTACACCTTCGCAGCTGTAGGTGGCGGTGACATAGATGCGGTGGTCGCTGCTGGGGTGTGGTGGCTGCGTGGCGAAGCTGCCTTTGAGTCTGGTGCGTGAACGACGTCATCCATTGAAAGTCCAGCATTGGGATTAAAATATGGCAACGCAACTCTCATGTCCAGCTGCTGCGATCCAATGATGTTGTGCTGAAGGGCGGAAAGCGAGGGGCACAGGTTTAATGCACTTTGAGGCTGAGCAATTGCATTGCACGTGACGCAACATACCTCGTGGTCGTGGTGGACCACGCAATTGCTTTTGCAGACATGGACATGATTGCGTTTGCATCCACGCGAACACGCCGGACCCTCAAAAAGTGGGCCACGGTACTGAAAGTGTTTGAATCTGCCAACAACAACAACAACCACAGTGAGCACAACGCACAGCACGGCAGAATGGCGGTTCAAGTGTCGCGTACATTGATGGCGGATATTCCTTCTCAAGATCTGAGTGCGACAGGTCCGCGGAGGCTACGATGTTGGACCTCCATTGTTGAAGTGTTTGCAGGAACATCTTGTCACATAAAAAGTACTTCAGCTGAGATCTTCGAAACGCTGCGGGTGGCAACATCAGTGGCGTCGAAGTACCTGCTCAGAGTACCGCGGCTGGATTTCGTTTTCTCCGTAAATGCCCGTTCTTGTGCGATATCTGAGTGTGCATTCCATGGCAACGTCAACGGCGCATTGACTCTTGTGAATGACAAACTGAACGTTGGCAAGATCAACATGACGATAAGATGCAGCGCGCGAGCGTACTTCCAAATTTCGCTTCGCAGTTGCAATGACGCCGCCCTCAATGATCTCCAGCGAACGGCTGGATTGAGGCGCGCCGAGAATGACAACAAGAAAGCTTGTAGGGCCGACACCCCAAAAATTGCGTACCTAAGAAAACAGACAGCATTTGACAATGACAATGCAGGGCAACATCGAACGGACATGAAACGTACGCCATGTTTCCTCCGATATCCTCGACCAGCTGCTCTGCTTCCGTCAAGTTCACTGCACCAGACACGCCGCCGCTCAAAAGTGTCGTCTTCAGTAAATCGGTTGATGGATCGCCGAGGATTGCAAGGGTCACAATAGTGATCGAGCACACTGGCAACGAAACAACAAAGTCAAACAAGAATACAAAAGACTCAAACATTTGCAGACTCAGGCATTCACACAAAGAGAGTGACTCACTGATTAGAATGAAATAGAACAATCGCGACAGACGCTTGTACTGAGATGCCAAGTAGTTCGTTTTGTCAACCGCATCCCAAGCTTCCCGAAGAAGTATCAGACCTGTGAAAAACGTCAAAGCCATACATGACCAACGCTGCGCACACAGCAACACAAGGAGCACCAAGCGAACCCTGTAGCGTGTCTTCTCCTGTTTTGCGGTTCAGGCGCACAATTGCGTGCAACAACTTTTCAGCCCCGTCCATGTCGTGAACATTGATACTGTGAAAGTTTGGATTCTTCACAAGTTCGCCCATATCACGAGCAAGCACGTGTCTAAAACCCACCAGATCGACACGCGTGAATAACAGCAGAAACACACACAAGGTGGCGGGTGTCTCTGTGCACCAGCGTACCGTTCTGGTCCAAACACGGCATCCGTGAATGCACGGACATGTTTGATCGATTTGTTATCAATATCCCATTGCTACAAAGGCATAGCGTTGACTTCAGGCAGCGTTGCTCAATCGCACGCAGGCTTCACATGCTGAGCAACTCACTTTACAAAAGTTGTCAATTGCAATGTCAACTTTTAATGTTGGAATGTCGTTCTGATCAATGGATGTCGGCAGCAGCGCATACTCTCTCGAATTTGTGGATGGTGGCAGCAGAAATGTTGTGTGGTTCCGGGTAAGAAATATTGCCTGCCCGACACAGCCAATGGCATGAAAGTGCATTGACGGGCAACATCGCTGTCATACAACGCATGTACCAAGTCGGTCGCTTCTTTTATCCGCTCTTGAATCCCCAAGATATCCATTGGCTCTGAGGGGCTTGCTGCATCTTGGACAACACATTTTGATTGAGAATGCGCGTTTGCAGGGTCGTGGTGTGTGAACAGCCAAACTCACTAGATGCTGAACTGAGGCGTCGCGACAATCCACTCAGAAATTTTCGAGCTCGGTCTGCACCACCGTTGTCACCCTTGGCGAGCATCACGGGAGCTGCACAGATTGCATGCATTTATTAACGATTTCCCATGCACGAGCGGGCACCACATTACGCACCTTTGACTTTAAAACCCTTGGACTTGAGAGCTGCCCGTGCAAGATGGCCACGGAAGCACTTCTGAAGTGTTGAAGCACTTTTGTCTCGCGTCTGTTCACAATTTATGTCAGTTCAGACAGAAATTTGTGCTTCCACAGTTTCCAAGTATTCCATTCAAACCTCAATGTTCGCGCTGAAAGTGACTGTTTTGAGACTCAGAATTTCCGCCTGTGAAGCGGGCAATGGCAAACTGACGAAATCGGTGTGGTTGATAACATGTGTGACGATGCGTACCCTCACAGCCAAAAACATCAAGTGGTCGACGAGCCACTTGCACGTGTTCTCAATCTGGGTGTCAGTAGCGACGCCGTAAGCTCCTTCTGCGTTTCCCGCCTCAAACTGTGCTATTTTCTCGTGCAACGGTAGCTGAGGAAGGTTGGCCTGTGAGCCGCGAAAAGGCACGGTAATGCTGAAAGAGCCTGCATCGAAGCACTGCAAGCTGCAGAGATACTTGCTGTTTCAGTGTTGTTCAACAGTTCAGTTGTTTTATAATCTCCATCGCCGAATAAAACCGAATGAAAGTACGCAGCAGACATCACGTCGAAGACCTACGCGTGAAAGAAACAACATTACCAGGCCAACTTGACCGTAATGATAGCGATGCAAAACTCAATCTACCTCTGGGCTACCAGTGTCGACAAAAATCTGCTCGCAATGCTGCAAATAGCCATTTTTTGCCGCAGCTATCAATGCTGCTTTGTCGAGTGTCAGCCTACACGAGACAAACAAAGAGAAGAGTGAGCTACGACTCCCAAGAATGGCACCAAACACCCGCCGAAGCCAGAAATCGGACCCCAATCCCGCATCTACGTCGGCAGAATCGGAGATATCTCCTTCTCCTATTCGAGAGTCCCTTTTAATTGCTGAGATCTCTGCATACTTTCGCTTTCGCCTAAACACAGTCAGCACGTTAGGAGCATTCAAGATTTCACACACGATGTTTTTGTCTTGCGCGTACATGTCGACGAAGAGCACCCTATCCTGGCGTTTGATTGCATCAACCGCTCGAGCCTGAAACCAATCGAATGTGCATAAGGAAACGCCCGTTCTAAAAGCGTCATTGAAAACCGCACCATGGCAGCACTTCCAGGGCGCCATGCTTGCAGTCTTGCGTTGAGGTCCAGTGGCTTTGAAGCCATTCCAGTCTAAGCGTGCACGGAGAAATGCCAAGTTATTAAGGCTTGTCCTGAACAATACCTTGATGTTGAATATTTGCAGGCGGGTCCTCAATACCTTGATATTGATCACGGACACTTTCCCGTTCCAATGGCTTAAAAGCGCATCAAACAGTTGTAGACTTGGCGTGATGTCGACTTCCCAGCCCTTTGTGACTCGCGTGACCATCTTTGACTGGCCCTGTGACGTGCCGCTGGCCCTAGCTGTTCCTTCATCGGATGTACTGTATGGTCATTGCAACAAGGCAAGTCACTTGAACTCGCCAGCAACATTCAAGTATATAGGGGTGTAGGTGTACCGTTGAGTTGAGATGTTGAGCCCGTCAACAATCACGTAGTTGGGCAAACTTGACACCAAATCTAGCTTCGAATACGGACGGTCGCTGGTTGATAAGTACCCATCGTAAACTTTGGTTATGATTTTCTACGGTGCGGCCAACACATGCGCACATACACAATGAGCCCGTTGAGTAAAGGTCGCCGTCACACACATCAATAAAGCATACCTCTCTTTCTCGCCACGCCTTCGATTGTGATCGAGCGCGGTACCAATTGCGCGTTGTCAATTCTTCCCATTTGTCTTGGTAGAAATGAACGAAAGAGCTTCCGAAACCAATGACAGTAAAACGAGCCCCGCCATGGCCCCATCTCGCCTGACAGGCTGCCATCGCTTCGTTGAACGCATACCTATCACGATAGTACACCGGTATCAAGCGGAGACCGGCGATGAAACAACGCTGACTTGGTCACGACGAACACGCGTACGTTAACATGCATGGTTGATTCGTGACGTCCACAAAGATCAACGCGTTAGTGCTCTCGGCGAGCGGGATCAGAACATTAATCATGAACTTGATCAAATGCTCCATAGCCCAGGTTCCTTCGACTCCGCCATTGCACCATGGACGCTTCCCCGGGCAGACTCCTACGACAAACACCATGACCCTTCAATTTTGTTGAAAGATGGAGAAATCGTGCATGCATACGAACCGGGTTGGGTGTGGTTCTGTTGCACCCCATTGCGCTGTTCTTGAAACATTTCATCTAGCCCGGGACTCTGTAGCATGTTAAACACTATTCGCGGCTCACCGACATCGAGGAGCTCGAAGAGTCGTGTAATACTGCGCTCATCCTGGCAGAGTAGAGATGCCTGTCTGTTGGTCAGGAAGCAGAAGTTGGCGGACTGCACAAAATTGTCGGAGAAACTCAGAGACTCAATCAGCCCATCCATTGCCTGGGACAGAAAATACACAGAAACGCCCACGAACGTTATCGCGAATCGACCACCCGACTACAATGCAATACGAACGTGGATTTTGAGTCGATCAAAATGCATAGTCTCCTCATCCTGCTCGACGCTATCAAGAAAGGCTCGCCACCAACCACTGTTCGCCAAGAGTTTCTTGAACTTTTTCGCCGCCCTGAGAGTGGTTCGGCTTGCATTTTTCCTACTGCTGGGCCGATTGGACATCCTGCGTTGTTTCCAGATGCCCGAGACCTCACGCCTCCGCGCCGTCAGACTGCATGGAACAGCAGATGGATGCTAAGGAAGAGAGAATGAGAATGTCCGCAAAAACATTCTACAAAACGCTGGACGCACAGAAGCCACGGACATTCTTTGCTGTTTGGGACCAAATCAAATCGGCGTGGAGGTCGGCGGAGAACCTGCAATGCTGGCAGTGCGTGGCGTGTGGTGGTGGGAGGTGCAACGTTGCCCTAACCGTCGGGCACGCAGCACCACAACATACATTACATACCTACATCAGTCTACAGCATCATCATCGCCGCCGCCACCGCCACCATCATCACCAACATCTTCTTCATCATCATCATCTTCTTCATCATCATCATCATCAACATCATCATCGTCATCATCACATCATACATACATGGCGTGCGTGCAGCGGTGTCATGAATGACGATGTTCGTTCGTTTGTTCGTCCGACGTTCTACGTGGAGGTAGGTTGTTCAGTCGGTCGGTAGGTATTTTAGGTAGGTTGTTGTCGGTGCGTGGGTAGGTACGGGTGGGTAGGTAGGTACGCGTATGTATGTCGTTGAGTGTTGTGTGTGCACCAACCAACACACACACACAACAAACCAACAAACCCAACAAACCCGGCCAGGGCGTTACTGCGTTACTGCGTTACTGCGTTACTGCGTTACTGCGTTACTGCGTTACTGCTAGTGCCACGGCACCCTGTTGTTGCCCCTCACGCACTCACGCACTCACACACTCACGCACTCACGCATTCGCCATAGTTAGTTGTTCAACGTTCGGCAACCGCTACAGCAACAAAACATCCTCGTCGACCTACTTTGATTTTGAGACTGACTTACCTCCTACTTACTACTCGTACTTACTGACTTCTTGAACCTGGGCAAGTCAGTCAAGAAAAGACAAGAGACGCACACGTACGTACGTCTCTTCTTGACTACACGCCTCTTCACTTCACTTCACTTCACTGCGCTGGACTTCGCTTGACTTCGCTTCATTTCGCTTCATTTCGCTCATTTCGCTGCACTTCGCTTGACTGCGCTTGACTTCGCTTGACTTCGCTTGACTTCGCTTGACTTCGCTTGACTTCGCTTGACATACTTCGCTTCGCTTGACTTCGCTTGACTTCGCTTGACTTCGCTTGACTTCGCTTGACTTACTTCGCTTGACTTCGCTTGACTTCGCTTGACTTCACGTGAAACTAACTGTCGTGCACTTCCTCTGCCATCCTTTCTCTTCGCCACGACGGCACTGGCTGCAATGATGGGAGCTGTTTGAGTTGAGAACGCCGACGTGGAGGCAGGGTACGGTATGTATGTTGTGTATGTCCTGCATCGTGGACGAGGCATTGAGAACTCGCGATTGGGATGTGTGCTGTTCTGCGCTCGCATGGCATCCTCAGAATACGAGCAGACAACCTGTATTTTCGTCGTCGAGGCCGTTGTTTTGGGCACCCAAGTACAACATTCAGCACCGATTGTTGAAAAACACTTGACAACTTGTATGCTTCTGGCAACTTGCCCGCTTCTCGCTGCACATTGTTGTCACAAGAGTTGATCCATGTTGTGCAAAGCGCAAGGCAAATGAGCGACAGCGTTGGTAATAGTGCTGGCGTCGCAGGAGACACCACAAGTCGACTGGATGCGGCAACTGCCACGCCATCGCCATCCTCAACTACTGCGGACAGCAATGCTGGCACAACACAAAATGCGACCACAGAAAAATCAGAGTCAGAGCAAGCAGCAGCAGTGTCAGGTGGCAAGTCACAGCTGAAAGCACAGGTGACAAAAGTCCCTGCGAAAACCACAGGCGCCACTGCCAAGCGCTCCCAGAACAGCAAATCAAGCCCCAATAAGAACAGTCGACAACGCCGTTCAAGAACTCGCTACCGTCGCATTTTGAAGAGTGACTTGACAACGTCGAGCACGCAAATTAACGCGGCCACTTTGATTCAGAAACATGTTCGTGGGGTCATTGCTCGCTCGGCCTTCGTGCGCCGAAAGGCCGCCACTGTCATCCAGGTTCGTTGTTTCATCCATCCTTCTGTTGACGCTTCACTGCGCTGAAATATGCCTTTGCGTGTGCAAATGCAAAGGCCAAGTCGCGGCAATTCTTGAGCAAGAATAAGGTGACCGGCACAACTACGTCGAAAAATTCACCCAATGGAAACGCAAATGAATCAGAACTATGGCATGACCCTTACAAGGCACGTTTAGCCGGAGATGCTACTTTTGGGGCGATGGTTGTGTGTGTTGAACTTACGATTTGTGCTATCCGACAGGACGAGGAGAAAAAGAATGGTGATTTCTATGGAGAAACCCAACTCATGTTCCGATCACTCCGACTGCTAGATGAGCAGGTGTCGTCATTATAACATCAAGTTGCTCGCAAACTTGGTGACCACCGTTTTGACAGGAAACTCTGATTTTGTTATCGATGCCGTAGGCAAAAGGAGTTGAACAAGGCGTCATAGCTGAAGAACGCACCTGGAACAAACTGCGGTTGACTGCGGTGCACGATTTAGTTGAACAAATTCCATCTCTCGAATCAGGTGCGAACTAGATTATTGGATCCGCCACACATCTCCATTGGTGACCGATAAACGGGCACTGTAGGCGTCGAAAAATGCCGACTCGTTTTCTTGAGTGCGGATCAAGCGGACAGCATTTCCAAGGATCAGGGTACGCTCACTGGTGAAGCTGTGCAATTGCATGTTTCCAGCAAAAATGCGTCACCGCCAAAACTATGTCACAGATATTGTTCGCCGCCTTATTGACGCTTTGGGCATCGCAACACAACCGAAGCTGGTTCTCAACATGCTGTCGTCCGCCGGCAGTATTTCGATGATCAAGGTGCCAACAGTTACATCCGTGCGCGGACCGTGCCGGCACTCACTCCGCAGCGTGTGTCCCATAACATGCAGGCACACACGTTGACGACTGAAAATCTGTCCTCGCGGGACTATAGAGCGCTCGGCGTTCTACCGGGCATGTTGCCCTTCCAGACGGAGGTATGTTGGCCGCTATTGCGATTTGTATTCTTCTTTTCTACATCTGATTGTCATGCCCGTCGTTTGTTGCTGATGTAGGCGGAAGGCTTGGAAGCAGAGAAACGGCTATGTCGGTTCATTGTCGAGATAATTATTCCGTTGGCAGAACGAACGAATGCGATCATATTTCTTGATGCAATAAAATCGCATTGCATGCTCAGCAGCGCATTCAGCGACGCGCTGGACATCACGAGAGCAAAGTACGAACCAATTTCTGTGATTTGCGCCGTGTATCCTGTGCTTGTATCACTTCTCCATTTGCTGTCTCAGATACGCGGGAGCATCGCCACCATTCACTGTGATTGGTGTCAGCGGCAGAGTTATGGATTTGTACCACAGTCTGCGCACACATCGTACTTCAGAAAACTCTGACCCGTCAGGGAGGAGCCAACGAAACACTGAGGGACGGTGGAAAGGACTAATGTCCGTACTTAGTGGCCCAGACAGTGAAAATGAAGATGAAGATGAAAGTGCTCGGTACCAGAACAATGAAACCAAAAATGACGTGCTTTACTCAGCTTGGGTTCGATTGCGCGCTCAATCCAAAATTTGGAAGAAGCGAGAGCGTTTGTAAGCGAACGTCGAACACAAAAATGCACTGTTGTCGGCTGCTGACTTGGCTTGTGGTGGTCGTGGTGTGACAGGATTTACCACTTGCTGAATGATGCCGACTCTGCCTTTGCACAGCAATCCGAATTCCAGTCGCTGGACATAATCCATCACATTCCCATATACATTTTAGTTGATTCTCTGAACGTCGTCGAAAAGGTGGATCCAAAGACCAAGAAAAAGCGCATAGCATTTGCGGATGCGACTCCAACAGGTGTGTGTGATTCGTTCAGATGTGGCTCCGGACTCCCATCCACTTAGTTTTCGGTTGCGCTGTTGCTCTTTCATGTGGCGGTGATTTCGAAGACGATGAAAACAGCGCCAGTCTCCATCATTTGATGGATTTGGGCCCGGCGATTCGACTGAGGCAAGCTCTTTTAAACCACTTCTACCTGACAACATCATCATTGAACTTCAAAACCGGAGCGTCGTTGCGTCGCCTGAAATTTCCATGGCACACTGATGTGACTTCAATTTCGCATGCACGTGACGCGCTGCTGCAAGAAGCGAGAGTTATTCTTCTTGACACAAAGGTGCATCCAACAGTCTCGCCACGATCTGTGCATTGTTTCAGCTGACGTTGTCCTACAAACTGCAGGTGAGGTCGCTGCACGACCTCTTTCGTCCTTGGAAAGAGCACATGTCTGAACCTGGATTTGGTTCGTACAAATTCGTTGGTGCCAGCGTGGAAGGTGTATCTGGCAGCTCCACGTCCACCATCCGTGACTTGTCAAACGTGCTGGGCCATGACAGCATCGGCGAATTCTTCGATCGTAAAAATACTGGGGCGCAACATAAAATGCCGTTTCGAGATCAAGTGGTCAAGCTGCAAGACAAACATGGGTCTTTCGAGGCGCTATTCAAGATTATGCAGGTACGATGTTAAATTTGCGGCTGATTTCTGGCTTAACTACGTTCTGACTGTCTGTATTGCTCCGAAGCATTTCCATCGACAACTCGATAAAGAGTTTCTCGAAAATGGAGGTGGTGGAGGGCATGATGTCGTTGCCCTTGCTTACTTCAACGAGGTATCAAAATTAGCTCCACTTGATCGTACGAAGTACTGATGCGTGTTCGCTCGTCATACTGGCATTCGATCTCCGCATAGGTTTGGGGCATTCTCGGCCAAAACGATGGTCAGAATGTCACAGCAGCACACGCGCCACTTCACTGGGCGATAAAGTTGCGCCAACACCGTGAGATGACCAAGCAAGATCTTGCTGCTGCCATTTCTCGTCGAAGTGCAATGCTTCGCTGGTTGTCTGCGCTGTTGGCATGGTGTGCTTTGCGGACGGAAGCCTACTACATCTTGAAGAATGGTTGTTCAAAGCCAGCACAACGGTTACTTCGCATGGTCTTGTGACGTATTTTCTACGTACGAGAGATTGATTTGTGGTTGCTCAACGTGCGTCAGGCGTGAATCTGCTCGTGACGGTGCTGGAGCTATGCTCGCCCAAATGAAGCGCTTCATGAGCCGCATCGAGCATCAAAATGTGATGCAACAAGTGTTCGAGCCGTTGTCGAAGCAGCGTCGGGCGCAATTAGCCTGCTCGCTGGCGTATATCTGCGCTCCAACTGTGTGCCAGTTTCATTTGATTGACGAAGTGAGATGATTCTGCACCACTTGCTGAGGACAAGTCAATGGCATTGGTGATGTAAAGCTTTGTTGAATGTATGTAGGTGCAAACAGTGTACTTCACGCACGAACATCGGAAGGAACTTGACAAGATACTCCGTATCGGGGATGCGTACGTTTTGCTTGCCTCATTCGTCGCCGTGCCCCACCATGACAAATTCCTTCGCCACAGGTATCAATACCGAGAACCACCAGATTGGCCCGACAATTTTGCCAAAGAGAATTTGCGCTCAACTTTTAGGGAAATACCCTTCCTCAAAGGGAACGAAAATTTGCTGCAAGAGCTAATAATGGAGTGTTTCAAATGCGTGAAGGCAGCATCGCTCGAGAAAAACATGTTGCTGTACAACGTTGCTGCTGAGCAACTATGTGTACGTGATCAATTGAAGTGATGTCGTGGCTTCAAGAGCAACGTTGTGCCTTGATTTTCCAATATGAAACCACAGGAATCCGAAAATTGCATATCGATCAACATCAACGATGACTTTCGTATGACGGAAAAGCTTGTGAGGCGTATTGGTTCCAGTCAGCGCCTCCCTCAATCTGAGTCATTGCAGTCGTTGTTGCTTTTGCGTGATGCTTGGGCGATGTGAGTACTGAGTACTGCACTTTGATGATAGTGTGTCATTTTCTGGTTGCATGGTTCTGTTTGCCTCATGAACTCGTGTTTTGACTGGCACAAAGGTATGACATCAACATCCATCTTGCGGCAAGATACAAAACATGCACAAAGATAGTGTACTTCGTAATTTTGTTGACCGGAGTTGTTATGGTCGCTATGACTGTATTCGCCTCAAGTGAATCGGAGTCGGAGTCGGACGGCGACAACTCTACGACTGCAATGCCCGAAACAACAGTCTCCGCGTATGTCATCGCATTGTCGCCAAGTTCATGACCAATCGCATTCACACTCATCGTGTGTTGCGTCCAGATATGATCAACACTTTGCCTACGTGCAATCCCTCGTTGTGGGACAATCCCTTTGGAGAACAGCGACCATGGTGCTAGCCTTGCTCTTGACGCTGTTATTGGGTATTCAAGGATTTTTCCGTTCAGACGTCAGATGGCGGCAGCTACGTGCGTCTGCCATGCAGTTGGAATCAATTATTTGGAAACATCGGACGCGAGTAGAAGTATTTAAAGGACGGACGTCGAACACTGGCTTGTCAACGACGCCAGAGAAGCTTTTATGCGCGGTTTGTACTGAGCTTTCATTCTGACCTTTTGCGCTGGTCTGCTCTGTTCATCATGCCGTGAATGTTGCCCACAGCAACTTCAGACGTGGCGCACCGCCAACTCTGGTTCTGACGCGTTGAACACATCTGACTACGAACGGCAGTACCCATCACACGTTTTTCGACATCACCAATATCAAGGACCCAGTCCAAAGCTGTCAAAGAATGCACGCGGCTCAATTGCAACCAAACCATTCTTCGCTGACTTGCGATTGCTACCACGGAAGAACACAGATTCCGCAAAAGCAGTACGTTGGAATTGTGTGTGAATAACTGCGCTCACTTCATGTTGTCACGACAAGCGCGCTATTTGCAGTGGAAAGCCCACGTGCGGCAATTTAACCGGCAGCGCATTCGTCGACAAAAGCTCCGGTTGCAATCTCAGACCGCCAAGACCCTGCACAGACTAAGATCGTCTGAAAATGCTGGCACCTCACGTGCGAGCAAAGTGGCACCTGCCAGCTTGGCAGCAATTGTGTCTGCGAAGGCCAGTATGCAAAGGCGCTTGCGAAACCCACGCGCGAACGATGATGTTGACATCGAAGAGTACGAGAGTATCGTTATGGGCGAAAACGAGGTTGGCCACTGTGTCGCCCGCTCAACAGTGCTCGCAAGAGTTTCTGATACCGAGTCGACCGACGACGTGTTGTTGCAGGCGCTCGACTACCCAGTCTTTCGTGACCCAGTCGACGATTTCAGCACGCCTGTGCCCCCGGAATACTATATCAAGTACGTGTTCGCGACTTTGTTGCTGCCTAAGCCCAGTATCGCTGTCAACTGCGTTTGCGTCACCTCCGTCGCGCGTCGCGGGTGCAGGTGGCGTCTCCAACCCATGCTGGCATTCTACCAGAAACGCCTTCCGGGTCTGGTTCGAGGTCGAACGGTTTGTCCCACTGCCCTTGCTACGTGGCCGCTCTCTCTCGCCTTGTTTTAGCTAGTTGATGGCGTTTATGTTTCTTTCTTTAGATATTTACCATCATGGTATTGTTAACGTCAGCGACCTGCGCGGCGTTGCCACTTGTCGGCCCCCAAGAATTGCTCCGCTACATCGCTATCATCGATGTGTTTGGAGCCGCTACGAATTCGTGGCTGGAGTACAATGCATTGGCGGACAAAAATTCGAGATATACGGTACAGTTAAATTCGCCTGCCGCAAGTCTGCGTCAAACACGCCGTGTCGTGTCGCGACGTGTAACAGTGTTTCGCGCCCGCGCAGGCAACGATTGGGAAATTGAAGAATTTGCTATCATGGTGGGACAGCCTAGGGTCTATCGAAAAGGCTTCTCTAGACTGTATCGTCAAATTGATTGAAGTATGTCCTCTTGCGCATCGTGTGCGTTTCCAATGGCACTGCTGTTGCGTCTTAGCATGTTCGTTTTGTTGGTCTTTACGACCACAGGAAGGAGAAGGCATAATTTCAGCCGAATACGAAGGGTGGGTGCGAACAGCCGCCGCCACTCACGAATCTGAGCAAGAAGCGTTGCTGAGCAAGGTCCCAAAGCCGATGTCGAGTACAGCACAGACATCTCAAACAAAGTCTGCGTAGACGCTTTCAAGTTATAGGGATATGCATGATCGCGTTGCAAGTGCGGTTGCACGCAACGCGCCGATAAAAATGGACGCATTGCTCCGTGTCGCAAATTAACAGTGTTAGAGCAAAAGTTCTCGCTTGCGTCACAACATGTTGCTGTATGTACTACGTCGATGCCAATAAAGACGCATTGCAAGCGGTAGCGGTGCGTCTCAGTCGATGTTCCGGATCATTCAGGCACACTGCGCGAAGGCGAGGGTGCAGTTGGTGCAACCCGTGGACCAGTCTGACTGGCAGCGAGTCTGGGCGCCCTCACTCACTTTGTCGACAGACGCTCCGTCGCCCATTGCGTCGCTCCAGCCAGCGCACCCATTCTCGGTGTCGAAGTACGTCGCAGCGCAAATCGCCTCATTAAATGCGGACGAGCTTTGCCAAGCCTTGCATCCGAGGCTGCTGTCCTTGCCTTTCTCTGCCATTTTCTTTTCACAATCCGTAATGGCGTTTGACTCAGCGCTCTCGATGTCCTGCAGCAAGCGAATCACAAATAAAATCAGCCTCAATCAAGCTCATCGTCTTCGCGGTGCACAACGCCAGGTCACGCACCGATCCTTGACCAAGACCCCATCCGACCGCGCAATCCAGCGCCGGTCGCTGATCTGAGCCACGGCATGGCGCCCGCAGCCCACATGCGACAGCGAATGCTCCATCAGCGGAGACCACTTGGCACGTGCTTCCGAATGCCAGCACTGCCACTGCACCAAAAGACAATCGCATCTTTCGTGGAATTTGGTACAACGTCGAAGCACGGAAGCGAGTTTCGCGAAAGAGATTGTAGACGAGAACTTGCAATAAACAACGGCGTCCACTGATTTCCATTTGAAGCAAAAATCGGACCACGGGACCGCCACGAACACACAACAACCATGCTCATAACTCCAACCAAGGGGTGATAGCTCTTCCCCTGCTCCAACACTGTACCCACAAGCAGCAACGCCTAAATCCGCCACTGACAACGTCGACGACGAGAAAGTCGACGACGACAACGACTACCATAACTCACAAAGAAACCCCTCCTCACAACGACAAACG
>ENA-OWNT01003320-OWNT01003320.1-seawater-metagenome-genome-assembly--contig:-NODE-3320-length-15311-cov-4.002297_pt1 | contig 15311 bp, 11 predicted proteins | sample MGYA00238136_ERZ651165 | MGnify/ENA primary metagenome ERZ651165 (study PRJEB26861, sample SAMN08777766) | seawater metagenome | isolation source: coastal seawater | place: USA: Florida | collected...
GTAGTCGTAGTCGTAGTCGTAGTCGTAGTCGTAGTCGTAGTCGTAGTCGTAGTCGTAGTCGTAGTCGTAGTCGTAGTTGTCGCAGCAAGGTTGTAGTCGTAGTCGCTTCGTTGAAAGTGTCTGCTTGTTTGTTCGTTTTAGCAGCGTGGTTCTTTCTCAAAAAGTTGGAGCTTGAAGGTTCGTGACGTTCGCAACGTGTGCAAGTCGAGCGACGCGATGCAAATCTGCAATTCTGTGGCAGCTACGCAACACCAATTCTTGAAAGGTATCGAACACGGGGGTTCGTTTATGTTTGTGCATTCGGGCTTCTTCGATTCTACTTGGTGTGCATGGAGCTGACTCAACGCGATGTCGTTCACCGGCTGAAGGTAGACGCGAGGGTCACAAACGAACAATCGTCGTGAAATAGTTTCGATGCAAAATTTACACATTATCAATAACAAACAGCGCGTTGAGCCGGAGAACGAACGTAGTCTGGTCACAGTGGGGCTTCCAATCATCAATGAATTCTTGTCCGTAATTTGATTAGCTGACTAAACCACCGCTTCAGACTGCAAAGCTAAATTTCTCCCCGACTGGTTTGAACCGCAGTGCCATCTTCATTGGTCCAGCGCTGCATGCGGGCATCAACATAGTCCGCAGCGTCGATGAATATTGATTGATGCTCAGCTTCTTCCATAAACGACCCGTAATCATCCGACGGAGGGCCATAACTGTACACAATTGCACAAACAGCGTCACAATTTGCTACGACTGGCAAAGCTGTGCCGAAACAAAACTATTACGCACACGAATGGAGTTTGTCCAAGATTGACCCGGACCACTGTTTCCCCGGCCACGCAAATTGCCGGGGCACATCGATCTATCGGTTTGAAGCTCTGTCGCGGCACACGATCAAACAATGCTTGTGAGCTTTCAAAGACTTGTGGATGATCGCACGTTGACGATCAACGGGAATGATAATTCTTTGTGGAGGCACACAATCATACCTTGCCAGAAGTGGCGAGCGGGAAATCTTGCCAGTCCCGCCCATTGACTGACACCCGAAGTAAATTGGACGGGCGGTGGATAGCAACACCCACGACATCACGCATGCTCCAACCCAATTTTGTTGAGGTGGAAAGCGATGACTTGCGCGCTCCGCCAAAAGAGGCAAGCCTGTTCGGCCGGCTGTCACCCAGCTCCTGTTTCCGACATGGAACACCAGCTGTGCATAGGTATAACACGACAACAAGCTGACAAATAAGTCGGGAGTGATGATGCCACAAAGCAATGCGACAAAAGAACTTACACTTTGAGCGTTGGGTGTACGGCTTGCCTAGTGACGCAATCGGGTGCTGGAGCCCTGAAACGAAGAAAGCCCTTGGATCAGCCAGACTTCCGTCTCCGACATCTGGAGAAACACTTCCTGTCCTAAAACCGGCAAATGCGAGGCCGACGTGAACGTTGCCGGTGTCCGCGGATCCTGTGCCGAGAACGACCACCTCCATGTAACACATGGCGGCGTCTCCTAATGTGAGGCCTTGTGGAATGTATGTGCAGAACTCGTTCGCGCAGCTCTCGATTTCTAGATTCACGGTGATGCTGCTGGTTCCGGGACGCCCACGAAATCGCTGCAAGGTGATTCCATGAAGTCGGTTTTGCGCCGAGTAAGCAAGCGTCTCTCTATTCCGTATTGTCTCTAACCGAGCGGCAGCACTCGATATCTTCATCCGACTCCCGCCAAAATCGGGTTGTACGACAGACGTCCCGTCAGCTCGTTGGAATATTTTCTTCGGCAGCCGCGCAGGAGATTTTACTTTGGACAGTTTTTTTGTCTGTTTCTTTTTCTTTTTTGTGTCTCGCTTGGAAACACGCGTCAACAACTGGCTCGTCATATGAACAGGCTGCGGGGACGCGCGGTCGCTCGAGCTGTAAAAATCACGAGGTGTCCTATCCAATGGAGAATCGTACTTGACATTGCGTCGCTTCGGCCTTTCATGCTTGATGACCGCAGGTTCATCCGTGCCCTTTAAGCAGTTGTCATTGATACCGTACTTCTTCAGGCGTCTTGTTCTAAGAAATACATCGTCGTCGCTGCCTCCAGACGGCGATCGTGAAAACACGCGAACCATAGTTGGACCAGGATCGTCTGACGGAGCCGAGTCGTCTTGTTCGTCTTCCACAATGCGCCGTCGAGAACGCACCAACATTTTCTTTTTGCGTATCCTGCCTGAGCCTTTCGCTTTGGCTTTGGAACCTTTTCTCCGTGCCTTCCTCGAAGACCGCCTGGAACGGCCATTCGTCTTTCCACCGCCCACCGTTTCTTCGGGTGATGGACTGCGCTTTGAGAACTGTCCGGCGCGTAACGTTGCTGTCTTGCTTTTGTTGACACTAGAAAAGTCTAGCTGACGCCGTGAATTCTTTTGAGTTGTGCCTGTTTGCTTGGGAGCGTCATTGGACAGCTGTGCGGACAATGCAGCTGGACGCAGTGGCTTTTCTGGTGTTGTGTTGCCGTCCCCCCCCTCTGCTTGTTGAGTTTGGCTATCGGATGGCGCGGTCGATTTGGAGCCACTGACGTCGTGGTTGTTGAGTTGATCGTTGGAATCATCACAAACTTCGGCATTCAATTTGGTCTTGGTGTTTCCCTCTGCGTCTTGCTTGACGATGAAAGTGCCAGACAGCGCCGACCCTCCCTCATCTCGTTCCGTAGAAAACGTTGACGACGAGCTCGTTGTTGAGTCGGGAGAGACAACCTCCCGGCTGCGCTTCGATCTCAAACGAGGACTTGGCCGTGCACTGTCATCTTGGTACATGTCGGAATCAAATTCAATCGTGCACGTAGTGACCGACTCGTTTTTGTAGGAGCCGCCGGAAATATTCTCATTGACTAAGGAAATGCTGCACATAAGACGGACAACAGGTGATCCGCGTGTCAACGTCACTTTTACATGAAGAACAAGCGAACTTACGGAATGGACTGTTGCGACTGCTGAGAAGAGTTCAGTTTCCGCGCTCCGAGGTTGTACTCCCGGAACTTGTTAGCCAGATGCGAACAACCGGCCGCTGGGATGCTCATTTCGCCCTCATCGTCACTGTCCGGGGCACCGTCGGAGCTGGTCCCAGCTGCGAGCAAGTGGTCGCCCGGCTTTGAGTCATTTCCACTTGAAGCTCGAGATCGCGGCAGTTCGCTTCCGCTTTCTGCACGTGAGCGCGACAATTGCACTGACGACACGTTGCTGTCCACGCTCATGCTGTCGAGGCTGTCTTCGTGATCACCCTCATCAACAGTGTCCATGCCATATTGCGCCATCGGGTCAAAGTGAATATCCTCAGATGGGGTGTCGCTGACGACTTGGATCCCATGATCTTCAGAACGATCTTCCGAAATCTGCAACAGCTTCTGCTGGTTCTTCCATGACTCACGTCTGGACCGTCTTTGAAGGCGACCTTGCCTGTCGGGCTCGAGCTCTCGAACGGCGTCCGCCAAAAAGGCGTGGCCCAATAGTTGTGTAGCTGTTGGTCGACTCGCGGGATCTTTTATGACGCATTGTGCAATGAATTCATTCATTTCGGTCGTCCGCGAATGAGGATCCCTCAAAGTTGGCGCAGCCTGAGGGAAGAACAAAACATTTGCATGAGTTTAAACGCGTGGGACAGTGCCACTCATGATCGACAGCCGTGTGACCAGACTTACCAAGTGCGGGATTCGGATCATCGCCAAATATGGAGTCTGGAACTGGTACGGTAATTGTGTCTGGCACAACTCTATCATCACGATTCCGAACGACCAAACATCTACTCTCTGGTCGTAGTGCGTGTTTGCTGTGCCTGACATGAGCACCTTTGCGCACATACCCAAACAGCAACACAAGTCACTAACATCCCACCAAAAGCCATTCCATAAACTCTGGAACACACCTCTGGTGCTGCAAATACGGGAGTTCCCACGAGAGTTTGCGCAAAACTCTCGGTGGCGGAGTTGAGTTGTCGCGACACTCCGAAGTCCGCAATTTTCACGCACCCATCGCTTGTCAACAGCACGTTGCCACCTTTAAGGTCACGGTGGATTATCTGTTTACTGTGCAGAAATTCGAGACCTGGACGAACGACAACGACAACAACAACAACAACAACAACAAGTGCGGCATGTCATCGCACGTTCTTGACAGACTGAGACAAGATTTCGACACGCAGACTCACCCAACAGAATGAAGGTGGCAATGAGCTTGATGGTTTTTTCGCTCAAGGATCCTGTGCGACCATCCTTCTCCCACGCACTGTTTATCAAGTCCACCAAGCTCCCCATGTCACAGAACTCCAAAACAATCCAAAAGCGATCGTTCGTGCGACGTTCACTGCACAAGTGAGCGTCCAAATACTGTGTCACATAGGGGCTCTGGCACATTTGCAAAATCTTGATCTCGTTGAGAAGTTCGTTCTCCCGTTCCTCTCGATGCCCATCGTGATTCTTCACGGACATGATCTTGATTGCAACAACAGCGCCCGATTCATCGTCAAATCCTTTGTAGACTTTTCCATACGCACCCTCGCCCAATTTTTCGTGGAGATGATACCGACTGATGACATAATCCAGATTCGCGCACGGCAGTCCATACTGGCTCCGAAAGCGAGCAGGTGAATCATCCGTCGGCGTGCGTTGACCCGGGCTTTCAACGGTCATGGCGTCCTTTAGAATTTGCTCAACGAATGCGCAGGCACTGTCTGACTCCGAAAAGGGAGAGATCAAAGCGGAGTATGGTGTGTGAGGAGTGTGCGGGGTACCCGACAGTCCCTCGGCTAGTAACAACTGTCCTGACATACGGGGTGTTCGCCGTGACTTGGAGCGATTTCGACTCGAAAATTTTGGGGACTTTGAAGCTGTCGGCGACCTCTGGCGGAGGGATTGGGCTGCTCGGCTGTTCGCTGCGGCCAGCACGGCTCCATTCAGGCGCGACGGTCTCCTCCACATCTTTGGCTGGCCCTGCTTCTTCGCTGATGCCAAGTCCGTGGGATCAGCCCCTGCCTCATGGTCCGCGGCGGCGGCCGCTACGGCACGCGGCGATTGCGGAGACAGGCTGCCACGTCCATCAACCCTGCCACCATCAGAATACTTTCGTGCACTTTCGAGCACATTGCCGGTGCTGCTGCTCGTGGACAGTGCCATCCGTCTGTTGATGCGACGTATTGTTTCATCGTCGGGAGGACCACGGCCCAGAGCAGGTCCTGCTGACTTCAGCTTTCGTGGTCGAAGGGACGGTGATGCGGGAGATTGTTGGGACGACCCTTTGCCGAAAGATCGGCTCCCGTCGTCCTTGCGCAGCGCGTGAGGGGACCGTCGCCCTCTGCTGCGCACTTTGCCAGTCGCTGCCGCTGCTGCCGCTGCGGCGGCGGCAGCCCTCCCTTCGCTCCGAACGTTGCGCACAGAGACATCCACTTGGTCCATGACCCTCCTCGCTTGGTCCATGAAGCGCTGCAAGCTGTTCACCACAAATTGTTGAGCGTCAGAGTTGGACATGCCAGACCGAAGGTGTTTGCTATACTGCGTGGCGAGAAAGTTGCGAAGGCTGTCAGGCACCTTCACTCCCCCCTTGTCTGATGAGTGCCGCAGCAAGTTCTCCATGCTTGCGACTGCCGCGGAGGCGTCTGCATTTTGAGTAGACGCGCCGGCTCCCATGGTCTGCGGCTATCCGCTCTCTACGACTTGAAGCAGCCACTCACTCTACTGGCGACCTGCCATAGCTGGTGGCAACATGGTTCATGACGCGTTCGAAGCTACGCAACAAGCAGAGTCACGCACGCGCGCAGCTGTCGAGGTGCTCTCCTGTGACTGCGGCCATTGGCGAGGTCGACCAGCGCAGGGCCCGCGGCGAGGGTTGTATCCACAATTCAACTCGCCATGTTTCCTGAAGTTGGTGTGAAGAAGAAATCTGTGGGCTTTGTTCTTCTTTTACTTACACGTGGCGTCTCTCTGTCGACGCAGTGTTCGGTCCGTGCGGTTAAGGTCCGTCCGCCGCCCGTTTTGCAAGATGATGTGCGTGCAACGTCTAGCAACGTTGTGGTGAAAACTCCCACTGTTTCCTTGCGTGTTGTCTTTCGCGCAGAGGTGGGTGTGTTGCTCGTTTTCAGCGCGCCGAAGGGCGTCGCTTTCAGCATCCCCGTCGGTATCACCGCCACGCTGTTATGTAGTCAGCGTCACGCCGTGTCTCGGCGTCGCAGGGTCGGCGGTTGCACGCGAGGGCAAGGGTCGGCGCAGCCCCGCCCGCCCCGCTGCTGTCACTCCCTTTCACTTTAAAACAGCGTCAAGCGGCGCGTCGCCTGCACACACGCACAGAGGCCGTTCACCGCGCCGCGCGCGGTCGCTGACGCAGCTGCACTGTCACACACACACACAGCGATACTTACGTCGTACATACGCCCTCATACGCCCTGACCAATCAATACACTGGCCGTCGCACTACCTGCTCAGAATAGTAACCACCACACTGACTCTTTCTTTCTCTCTCTCTCTCGCCCACCCACCCACTCATTCATTCATTCATTCATCCATTCATCAACCACCGACGCAACGACGAATGGAACACCAACATCGCTGCCGTGGCCGCCGCTGGCTGCTGGCTGACTGCCGCTGGCTGACTGCCGGCTGGCTGCTGCTGGATACCATCGGCCAACGTCCTTCCTTCCCCCTTCGCTCTTCGCTCTTCCCCCTTCGCTCTTCCCCTGCGCTCTTCGCTCTTCCCCTGCGCTTTTCCAGGCTCGCACGCTGGATACGCGCTGGTCGTATGCCCTCTTCCCCGTTGGATACCAACGAACGAACAAACGAACGAACGAACGAACGACCGCGGCCGTGACAGCGACAGCGACGGCGACAGCGACAGCGATAGCGATAGCGACTGTGGCTGCGCGCGCTGGCTCGCTGGCTCGCTGGCTCGCTGGCTCGCTGGCTCGCTGGCTCGCTCGTTCGTTCGTTGGCGGCTGGTCGCGCGCTGACTTCCATCGTCGCCGACACGAACGAACGAGCCAAACGCCTACCGCCCGTCCGTCCGTCCGTCTGTCTTCAGTCGCTGCGATCGTTGGCATCACGCCGCTCGCTCGCTCGCTCGCTCACCAACCAACACAAACAAACGCAGACAGTGCGTTCGTTCGAACAGCCAGCCTGCCGCGGAAAGACGTCACGCAACGCAAAAGCGAAGCCAAGCGAAGCCAAGCGAAGCCAAACGAAGCCAAGCGCTTTCACCAAAACAAGGCAGGCAGTGACAACAACGAACGGACGAACGGACGAACGAAGGCGGTTGCAGGTAGGTAGGTGTGCGTGTGTGCGTGTGCGCGTGCGTCGCGCAACGAACAAACGAACGACCGAACGATTGAACGAACGAACGAACGAACGAACGAACGAAGGAGGAAGGAAGGAACGGACGAACCGGCCGCGGCCGGCACTTCGAAGGGAAAAAGAAGGGAAAGAATCCAACGAACGAACGAACGAACGAACGAACAACGAACAACGAACGAACAACGAACGAACAACGAACAACGAACGAACGAACGAACGAACGAACGAACGAACGACGACGACGACGCATTGCATTGCGTCATTTATATCCGTTATCGGGACATCCGGGGATTCCGTATGAGCGTAAAGTAAGTAATGACTGAATTCCTGGATGAGGAAGATAAGCGCTGGGTTTGTCGTCAGGTCAGCGACCAATGAGCGAATGACCGACCGACCGACGAGTGAGTGAATGACAGTGAGTGACTGGGAGTGGGAGTGGGAGTGGGAGTGGGAGGTGGAAGGGGATCTGCGGGAGTCGCTGCGAACTGAACTGTGTCACAGCCTGTCAGTACAGTCGTCAGTCATCAGCCGAGCACAGACAGACAGTCCACAGACAGTCCATGGACACTCACTCACTCACTCACTCACTCACTCACTCACTCACAGCCAACTTGCTCACTGCCTCCGCCCGCTGTTTGCTGCTCAATTCATCAAGGGCTCCAATCCAATATCCTTTATAGGAACCTGCAATGACGTTCACTCCCGTGTGCATATGTGGGTTCATCAGTCGTAAATCATACGACTCGACAGTCACACACTCACAGTGTTGCTGCAACGTATAGTCAGTAGCCTGTATATTTCACACAGCGATCTAACCAACGACATACAGAAAAGTACCGTCTGAGGATACATTGGTGTTCACGCATGTCCATGGACATAGATGCATCCATTATTAGGGTAACCACGGTTTTTCGCAGAGTAATCCCTGCTTTGGAAGGTATTGTAAAGCGCAGAAACGGTGCCGCATCTACTTCCAGCTGCAGTAATAACACGCAAAAAGTGGTGTGGCGTTTACGCATAATACTATGTAAGGAGAACACTGTACGGCTGTGACCGCCTAAGGAATAGTACCCTGATATGGTAATACCCCTATTTGGCGTGGATGTCCTCTGACGACGTGGCGTGGTGTTGCTGATGTCCTGGATGTAGATATACTCGACATCGGCTATAACACATATAAAGAATGTTTCCTGTTACAGTAATAAACCGTTTTCCGTGTGGGTGTGCCATTCAGTTATTTATCTAGTGTGTGGGTGGGTGAGTGGGCGAAGTGACTTCCACAATATCCTACTTGTAGATGCATGTAGTCGACCTGCGTATAATATCATACAAGTACTCGAGTACAAGCAGAGCTCTAAAAAACGAAGCTCGGAAAAACCGAAAAACGACGACCCGACCCAACCCGACGCAACCCGACCCGACCCGACCAGACCCGAGACGAGACGAGGCACAGGCCCCCTCCCACAGCACATGTCTAAAAAACAAAAAACAAAAAGCAAAAAACCTCAGCTCAGTCAGGCAGGACCAGGACCAGGACCAGAGAGAGTCCCGAATAATTTGAGGTATGTATGACATGGTAGAAATGGATGTGCCAGGGGATGTTTCCGCTTTCAGTAATACGGTGTGTGGGTGTATGATACGGTCAGTGTCTTGTGTGGGAGAGTGGAAGTCGATCGATGGAGTGGGAGGGAGGTCTTCATTCAGTCTTCAGCGCCGCTGTCCGGGCAGGCAGGTCATTTTCGCACGCGAAACTCACGCACCACCACACACAACAAACACAACACAACACAGCTCACACACCTCACAGTCACACACACCACACACCTGACACTTGACTCGACAACGACAACGACAAACGACTTGACTACTCGACTCGACAACGACAACAGCAGGTTCGGAGTGTGGGTTGGTTGGGAATGTGTTGTGTTGGTTTGGGTTTGCGGTTTTGTGTTTTCGGGGGCGGTTGTTGGCCGTGGAGGAGCCCACGGCGTTGGTGGGAGGTGATGGCGAGAGCAGGAAGCGCAGTGGTGTGACCACCACGACGTGGAGTTACTTACTTACTTACTTACTTTTGCTCGACCGATTACTCGAATGACCAATCACCTTCCGTGTGCTCACTCGCTCGCCCTCTGTTCTCTGTTCTCTGTTCTCTTTCTGTGCTCTGCAGCTGTGTGTGTACAGTGTGTCACGATGACCTGATTGCTCTGATTTCGTCGCGACTCTGGAGGTCCCTCGACGAGTAGTGGACTTCTTATTGGCCGTGAAGGGATAAAATCTTTTCAAGAATTGCTGTTTTTTTTTTTTTTTTTTTTTTTTTTTTTGATCAAAAACGTCAACTTTCCACCTTGTTGCTGCGTCGCTACAGCATAATCGCCTTGTGGAACGCTTCACTTTGGTAATAACAACAACCAAAGCCACCACCACACCCTCTCACCATGAGCAGGTCAGCACAAGCTCCCAGCGGGCGGATCCCCAACGCATTCGTCAACGACAACGACAGTGGCAACGACAACGACAACGACGGTGACAACGACAACGGAAGCGAGTTGCACCAACACATTGTGGAACTGCGACATGAGCAGGAACGGGTTGCGCAGCGAGAACAGAACCGTGAAGGACCGATACCAGACATCCCCGTGCACGTGCGTGGAATCGGCGGCGAACTTGCCAATGGAACGGAGACCCACTCTGCCCCAGCCGTTCCGCGAGTCGGTGCTGGCACCGTCCACTCTGCACCCGGAGCGCTGCGACAGACCACGGCCACTGCAGGCCTCCCGCCAAGATCAGGAGGCGGCAGTGTGGTGGGGCGGAAGGGGAAAACCCCTGCTGGCAACGTGTCCCGATCCGAGCTCAAGCATTGGTTCCGCCGGTGCCGTCGGAAGCACATGTCAACAATGACGCCAGAACAGCAAGAACGCATGAAACGCAACGTCGCGCTGCAGAACAAAGAGCAGCGGAAGCACCGCTACGTCCGAAAAGCGAAGAAAATGGCTTACGCGAGCGCCAACGCCCGGGCCAACGTGATGTCGTCAATATCCTCGTATTCCCCGAACTACGCCCCATTGACACCGCAGCAACAGCGAGCGGCGGTGGACTCTGCCTCTGCGCAGATGCAGATGCTCCAACATGTGCAGGCTTCCCACTTGAGCGACTCCGAGTCGGAGGACGACATCGAGCGGATGGACGCCGAAGGGGAGAGCGCCGCTGCCGCCGTGAACGACAACCAAATGAACAAGCTGCTCGACGAACTTCGCAAGGAACCGAACAACGATGTGGAGAGAGAGGACAAGTTCAAAATTTACGAGCAGTACCTCGCCGTCGTGTCCCGGTCTCGTGAGGAATGCCTCAAGCTCCATGACGTCTGCAAGGACGACTTGAAAGAGCACGCCAACGTGCTGCGAAAGATGGGCAAGGCCATCAAATCGATCGACTCGGAACACAACTCCAGCATCAACTGGGACTCGCTTGGCAACAGGTGGTTTGTCTACGACATGACCAAAAAGTCCGACCGGAACAACACGTTCATCCTCAACGTTTTCAAGGGCCTCAAGCGCGATTTGGAGATGATCCAGAACCTTGACATGGACTGCCCAATCTGCCTGGACAATCTCAAAACAGTCCCGAGCGGTGTGCGTGTGCTGCACTGTTGCCACAAACTCTGTGGCGACTGCTACAGTCACTGGCAAGCAGCGTGCCGTGGGGGCGTCTTGATCTGCCCTCTCTGCCGGCAGCGGGACTTTCAACAAGCCGTTGTCACGCGAGCGCCCCGCATGGTCCAGCAGTACCTTCACGACATGGCGAGCGACTCGGAAGACTCCGACACGGACGACGAAGCGCCAGTCCAAGCCGCGACGACAAATGCCGCCGCTCCAGCTGCAGCTCCAGCGGTGGCGTCATCGGGACCGGACCAACCTTGAAGCGAATTCTGACCCCAGCAGCTTCCTCCTGTGCCTACACCTGGGTCCCACTGACATCATCCTGTGACCTCAACAGCGGATGGCACACATCCGCTGTAAGACAAAATCATCAATCATTTTATCGTAATCAAATTACCACAACAAACAATATCAATGCGAGTCTTCTTCTCTCGTCTGACGTAAACACGGCGGTATGTTGTGCTCAGTGTTCTTGTGTGTTTCACCAGGGAGCCATGACTTGATGGTTATCTGCTGCGGGAACTGGGTGGCAAATCAAAACAGGAGAGAGTGCCGTTGCTTGAAGTCACCCACATTTTATCACCGTCTTCGGAGAAGCTGCCGTATGTCCGCACTACATCGCTTCGACGATGCTCGTTGGCTTCAGAGAAATGCCCTTGGCTGGCGGTAGCAAGAGCACCACAACCAAAAGCTGTCACAACGAGGAACAGCAAGGCAAATGATAGTTGCTCGTAGGACCAATCGCACACACACCACTTCGTCTTGCACATTCCGTCACCGCTGTCTTCATGACACCACAGGGATGCTCCTCCCTCGCCAAAGAGGGCAAATCTAAGGAGGCAAAGCCAATGAATGATCCCCAGCTTTAGTGGCGGAGACACACCCGGAGCGTAAACACACATCACAAATGCAAGAGTTCGTCGGCTCGGAAACACTTACGCTTGGATTCTTGGATTAAACCTGACGTCTCCTACGTTCCGCATTCCACCGTCCTGTAAATGCAGTACGGAGGTACACAAAAACGCGAAGGCTCAAAATTGCTTCAAGCACTTTGCTGGAACATGTTTTAAAACAGGGTACAAAATGGACCGTCGTCGCACCTTTGTTGTGAATCGAGAGCGGGTTGCGTCGTAGTCCGCACGAGTCACTCTACCCTGTCGCCGAGTGTCTAGCAGAGAAAGCAAACCCGCTCCTCCCGCTAGCACCACGGAGTGCTTGTCGACGTAGTCATGTGCGTAGAGTGCAGTTTTGGCACCCCAAAAGCATTGATACTCGAACTCCACTCCACCTGTGTTGACAACGTGGTTTCGACACAAATCAAATCAGCTGCGTGGTGAGCGAACAGAAGAGGAACGGACGGGAGCGCCACCACCACCATCTACCTGTGCGAACATCGAAAATCTGAAAGAGCCCGTTGTCAGTTGTCCAAGATACCTCCGACGCTTTGGCGGCGCCAAAACCGATTTGCAAGCTGCTGACAACTCCGGCAACCTGCACGAATAAGTTTATGCCAACCGCTCAAACGTTTCTTGATGGCGACGGCGTCGTTTCGTTCAAGCGCTGCAACTTCGTATGGCCATACCTTCTGCGCACGTGTTCTAGTCGTACTGGCAAGGTCGAAAAATTCTACTTCCCCGGAATACCCTCCAGCAATACAGATGTCATTACCTGCACGCAGTGGCCACGAAACAGAGTGCCGTAGCGTGAGTGTCGTTCATGGGACAACCCAACACCCAATGCACTGGCATGTCGTCTGAGGCTCAAACCGTACCTACACAAAAGTCTCTAACGTATCCATTGCAGCTTGCGAACTTGCTCGCCGTGCTGCTGGCATGACTGAGCATGTGAATGCTTGTACCAGCTGCGGCGAAGAGAATATTGCTTGATTGCGAAGGCCCATCCTGAATGCTTTGCACCAGTCCCGGAACAGCAATGGGAGTGCCAACTCCATGCGAACCATCGTGAGAGAGCATAAACACCTGAGGCACAGTGACCAAGAAAGCAACAAAAACACGAGCATATTTATCAGCTTCAGCAGCAGCAACACGAATTCGGAAGATAACACACACGATGGATCGGTCCGTACGTACTTGCGTTGTGCAGTGATCGTCAACCGAGACGTCGTCGGTGGCAGCCTTCGCCTTTCCCACCCCGTAGTTCAAAACTCCCACGGACAAAACACCTTCTGGGCTCACGTGAGGACACACGATCTCCTGACAACTTCCGCTGAGTTGGTGGGATAAGCTGAACGTGACAGACGGCACGAGCTGAGGCGGGCCATTTAACGCCCGACCCTCTGCACTCGATTCCTCACCTATTGGGCCGGGGTCTGCGGTGATGATGTCGGTGTCACAGATTCCGACATCGGAAAACAGGTCGCTCTCGTCCAGGTGCTCCAGAGAGAAATCAACACCATCGCTGCCAGTATCAGGAAAGTCCGGAACAGATCTCGCCGCGAGGGGCGACAAGCAAGCCCCGAGCTCTGAAATTGCTTGGTCAAGCTCATTCGACGTCATTCCAAAACGGGGCGAAAAGGGACTCGCCATGAGGCCGAGGGATGCATTGGAGTCAACACCGAAATCTGCACCAAAATCTCCGTCAAAGTCTATGTCGTGATCGTTCGTGTCGAGCATTGCACCCAAATCCAAATGCTCTGTGAAAAATGATCCAAATCACCCACAGGCAACAACCAGCGAACGCGGTGAGAAGAATGGGCACAAAATAGAACCTGCAAGTGGGACAACGCAAAGCGCACCTGGCAAGAATTGTGTCTGAGTCATAGCCACCTTGGCAGAGCAGCGCCGTGCTCTTTCCCGATGACCACACCGTGTTTCTTTGCTCTCCTGTTGCGCTTTCTTCGACCAAAATTTTCAGTTGCAAAACTCTCGAAAAGCTTCTGAAGCTGTGCACTCTTGCTCAATCTCAGCGATGTGCTGTTCAGGGGCAAAGCCTGTTGTCGTGTCCGAACTTGGCAGCTCGACTCGACTCGACTGCCCAAAGCGGACAAGATCGTCTGCGCTGACTTGCTGACTGTTGCTCGTGAGGATGCTGCGCCCACAGTGCAGACAAAAAAGCCTTGAATGTGTCCTCGAGCGTATGATTGATGATGACTGCCTTCCCGCGCGTCGCCATCTGTGATTCAGTCGTCTTCGTTAGTGTCCTGTCCTTGTGTCCGTTTCCGCGTGGTCCAACACCAGTACTCTAACAACCACCGCAATCATTTCACTGTTGCAGCGTGCTCGCTCTGTCGACGAAGAACACATTTTACTCAACGTCTATCGTACTCCATGTTGTCTTGGGCACCCTGCCTGAGGGCGGCCTGCCGCCTGTGGATCCGTTAGGTGCGCCGTCAACGATGGTGATCGCTTTACCGGCGCCACCGAGTTGGTGGGGCAGTCACCTTTGCGCTGGAGGTGGAACTTCGACTTTCGGTCAACATCGAGGCCTCGGGGGCGTGAGCTAGTCGTCAGCAGGGAAGAACAGTCGACACGCAAGAATGCCAGCTTTCCGTGGGTCATACTTGACAAATGACGCAGCGGACCTTCCGGAAATGCACATGTGTGCGTGCTGCACTCTGCACGCACCACTTCGAGTTCAAAGCAAGTGCAGTACCACGAATTCTCATGTCCGTTGTCGGCAAGTGTTCAGGTTCTTGACGTCTCCGCTCAACAAACAGCGCGCTCGACGCAATGCCCAGCGCGTCCGCTGCAACGCCGCAACGTCTCTACGGCCGCTCAAAAGCAAAAGTGCCGCCAAAACAAACAGCTTTCCGTGCTGCGCCAGCCAGCGCCAGTCACCAACAACGCCGCTGTTGTCGAAGGCTCCAACGAAAGAAAGCAAGAAAGAGCCCCTTGTTGTCGTCGGTGGTGGTGAGTGGTTGAGCCTTCAACGAATCAGAAGCGAGCATGCGCAGAGTCGTTGCACACGGTCAAGTGCACGGATATTTTAAAGGTAGGCATGCTCATTCGTCACTCGGCGTCTCTGTCGTTGGCCCCAACAAGAGTGACGCCAGGCGTTGAGGTCGAAGCGGTGAATGAATTGTTTGGCGACGCTATCGACGACCTTTAGCGCGCAACTGCTCATCATAATGCACCACCGCACAACAAGCTGACGGAAAGTTTCTCATCAACAGCACCAATCATTTCGTAATTTCATTTGGTCTACTGTACATTGCGGTTTTACTTATTTCCAATCCACTATTGACATCCTACAATAGAAGTTGAGCACTAAATGTTACGTACCCATACAGTACATCATAGTTTGAGATGATCGTGTGAAGAATGACGGCAGAAATCGAGTGCAGCAATTACATGCATTTTGGTACTAGAGTACTTGCTTCGTACTTA
>ENA-OWNT01003321-OWNT01003321.1-seawater-metagenome-genome-assembly--contig:-NODE-3321-length-15309-cov-5.894433_pt1 | contig 15309 bp, 13 predicted proteins | sample MGYA00238136_ERZ651165 | MGnify/ENA primary metagenome ERZ651165 (study PRJEB26861, sample SAMN08777766) | seawater metagenome | isolation source: coastal seawater | place: USA: Florida | collected...
GGCGGGGAGGGCGGCGTTGTCGGCCACGTCGAGCTGGGCGCGCAGCACCTCCCGGGCGAGGGCCTGGGCCTCGGCGGTGGGCACCGCGTAGACGATCGGCCACAGGTCCGCGGGCTCCGGGGCGTCGCGTCCAGCCAGGGCGGCGGCCGCGGTGATCAGGCGCTGGAGCTTCACCACCCGCCGGTCGGACAGCTGGACGCCTGCCGAGCGGAGGGAGCGGACGGCCTGGGCGAGGGACGGACGGACGGCGGACGGATCCATGGCCGCGGCGATCTCGGCGAGGGCATCCAGCTCTGCCAGCGGCAGCAGGGGCGCGGTGTCCTCCTCCACCTCGCGCCGGCCGCGCCATCCCCCCTCCAGCAGTTCCTCGAGGCGCGGATCGGGCAGCGCGTCCACGAACGAGCGGAGCAGGAAGCGGTCGGCGAAGGCGGCGAGCTCCGGCGTGTCCGGGATGGCGTTGGAGGCTCCGACGCACACCCGCAGCGGGCAGCGCACGACGGTGTGGCCGCGGCGGAACACGCGCTCGTTGAGGACGCCGAGCAGGGTGTTCAGGATCGCGGAGCTCCCCAGGAAGACCTCGTCCAGGAAGGCGATCTCGGCCTCCGGCAGCATGCCGCGGGTCTCGGTCTCCACCACGCCGTCCTTGAGCTTGCGCAGATCGACGGGCCCGAAGATCTCACTCGGCTCCGTGAACCGGCCCAGCAGGTACTCGAACGTCTGGCCGCCCACCACGCGGGCGACGCGCCGGACGGCCTCGCTCTTCGCGGTGCCGGGGGGGCCGACGATCAACAGGTGCTCTCGCGCCACGGCGGCGAGGACGATCAGCTCGACCAGCGCCTCGCGCTCGACGAGGCCTTCGGTGGCCACCAACAGGGCCGCGCGGACATCAATGCTCACCAGGGTCTCCCTCCCCGCCGGGGTCGTCAGGACCCGCGGCCGGCACACAGCCTTCCACCATCAACCGCAGATCGGGGACCTCCGGCGCGTCCGGGCGGCGGGCGGCGAAGGCGGCGAGGCCCCGATCGGCGTCGTCGCAGCGTCCGAGGTGGGCGAGCGCCCGGATCCCCCGGTCCTGGTAGAAGCGCTGCGACACGGAGGCCTCCAGCACCGCGACGAGCCAGTCGCCGTCGGGGCCGTCGGGCCAGGCCACCTGCACGGCGTCCGGGTGCCGGGCCCAGATGTCGAGCCGCACCCGCAGCGCGTCGGATCCCCGGATGTCCGCCGGATCGATGAGCGGAGCGAGCACCCGCTCGGCCTCCACCCACGCGCCCACGAGGTAGAGCTGGCGCCCGAACTCCTGCCGGTTGTCGCCGATCTCGGGGAATTCGCTGAACTTCGCGCGCGCCCGCGCCAGCTTCGGGGGATCGCCGAGCTCCGCGGTGCGCAGGATCTGCTCGAAGAACGCGGCGCGGGGCCCGGGCAATCCGTTGGCGTCGAGGCGCACGACGTAGCCGACGCGCAGGAGCGTGGATCCGCGCAGCTGCTGGTGCTCCACCACGTACTCGGGCGGAAAGACGTCGCCCAGGCGCGGGGAGCGGGTGAAGGCGGTGGCGACCCAGCCGGCGCCGAGCGGCTCGGGGGTGGGGGCCGGATCGAGCTGGGCGCCGCGCTCCCAGGTGCGCGCCAGCCGCGCGGCGTCGTGCACGGCGCGGGCGCGGTTCAGGCCGCCGAAGAGGACGTCCGGGGACGATGGGGAGGTCGACCACGCGGCGGCGTTGAGGAGGACACCTTCGTTGCGCGCGACCCGCCAGGGCAGCCGGAGGGTGACGCCGGTGCCCTCGATCTCCACCTCCTCCGACCAGCCGTGCAGGGGCGCCGGAAACGCAACCACCAGTGGGGTGATCGCGGCCGGCGCGAGGGCCAGGAGGGCCGCGATGCCGAGGTTGAGGAGCCGGCGGGGGCCCTGTGCGGTGCGCCCCGCGGTGGTGTCGGGCCGCACCGCCAACGCCGCCACGCCGCCACCCACCAGTCCACCGAGGTGCGCCGAGTGCGCGACGGCGGGCAGGGTCAGGTTCGGCAGGAGGATGAGGAGCAGCACCGGCAGGACGCCGAAGCCGTACTTGCCCCGCATCCGGGGCGGGAGCACGTCGCCGTAGCGGAAGCCGATGGCCACGTGCGCGCCGAGGAGGCCGAAGCCGAGCGTCGAGCTGCCCACCACGGGCAGGGGGCAGATGAGGATCACGAGCGCCGCCCCGAGCAAGACGGAGGCGAGGCAGACGACGAGGTACGCGGTGGCGCCGAGCGCCCGCTCCACGCGCCAGCCGGACACGGCGATGGCGATGAGGTTGCCGAACACGTGCATGGGGCCGGCGTGGATCAGCTGGGAGGACAGGTGGGTCCACCAGGCCTGGCCGAACAGGATCGACTCCCACCCGACGGCGTAGCGCTCGGCGCGCTCGGAGTCATAGACGACGGCGGGGAGCTCGCCGCGGAACTGGAGCACCGCGACGACCAGGATCCCGAGGCTGACGAGGGTGGCCATCCAGGGCCAGCGGAAGCGCGACAGCGACGCCACGAGCCGCGCGTCCGGCGCGTCGAGGTCCTCGGCCAGCTGGGGCAGCGCGGAGAGCGCGATGTAGTCGACGCCCGTCCAGGGCTCGTAGTGCAGCTCGGCGCTGCCCGGCAGCCGTCCGGCCCGCACGTCGTCGCGCAGGTCCGCCAGGTCGATCGGGAACGTGTCGCCGTCGTGGCGGAGCACAGCGCGAGACATCGGCGCAGGCTATCAACGATGCGGGCGGCAGAGGCGGAGCGGGCGTGGCGCGGCCTTGCGGGCGGCGACGCGGACAGCTTCCGGGGGGAGCTGCCAGTGGGTGGCCGGTTCTGGCCGCGAGACCGCGGGCGGCGGCCGAGGTCCGGACAAACACTGGGGGGAGCTGCCAGTTCCTCGCCTGTTCTGGCCGCGAGACCGCGAGCGGCGGCCGAGGTCCGGACAAACACTGGGGGGAGCTGCCAGTTCATCGCCCGTTCTGGCCGCGAGACCGCGAGCGGCGCGCGAGATCCGGACAACTTCCCGCGGGAGCTGCCAGTTCCTCGCCTGTTCTGTCCGCGAACCGGCGCTCGGCGGCCGAGGTCCGGACAGCTTCCGGGGGGAGCTGCCAGTTCCTCGCCTGTTCTGGCCGTGAAACGGCGCTCGGCGGCCGAGGTCCGGACAAACACTGGGGGGAGCTGCCAGTTCCCCGCCTGTTCTGGCCGCGAAACCTCGTTCGGCGCGCGAGATCGCCAGTTCCCCGCCTGTTCTGGCCGCGAAACCTCGTTCGGCGCGCGAGATCCGGCCAACTTCCACGGGGAACTGCCAGTTCCTCGCCTGTTCTGGCCGCTTCACCCAACCCGCGGCCGCCCCTCCCGCCCGGGGGCTGGCACCCACGCCCTCGCCAGCGCGCGCTACCGTCCGCCCATGCCGTGGATCGACCTGCCCGCCGACGACGCGACCAAGGACCTGGAACGAGCGACTCGCCCGTACCGCAAGGAGGGCCGACCGGTCCCCTCCGTCATCGCGATCATGAAGCCCAACGTGAAGGCGCTGCGGGGCGTCATCCAGATGAACAACGCCGTGACGTTCGGGGGCTCGAGCCTCGGGCAGCGGCGCGAAGAGCTCATCGCGACCGCCACCTCGTCCCTCAACGAGTGCTTCTACTGAACGGTGTCGCACGCGGGGTTCCTGCGTGACCACACGGGAGGAGATTCCGAGGCCGGGGTCATCGCGCTGGTGCGGGCCCTGAAGGAGGCTGGGGACGAGGCGGCCGAGCACCCACTCCGCGCCGGCGTGGCGCGGGTCCACGAGGCAATCGACGCGCTGCCACCCGAGGCGCTGGCGATCCTGTCCGACGGCGACCTGGCGATCCTCCACTTCACGGCCGAAGCGGCTCTGGCGCCCCGCAAGATGGACCGCGCGCGGCTCGCGTACCTGCGAGACGCGGGCTTCGACGACACGGCGATCCACGACATCGTCCACGTCGTCTGCTGCTTCTCGTACATGAACCGCCTCGCCGACAGCCTGGGTGTGGAAGTGGTCGGTGCCGAGCGGCTGGCCTGGGCCGAACGCCTGTACGGAGCGGAGGCGACGGCCGCGCACACAGCCTGGGCAGCGCCGGGATGAGCGGCGCGCCGAACGATCGCATCCATCCACGGGGAGCTCGCCGTGCTCACCCCCGATCTGTGCGCTCCGCGGCCGTCGAACGTCGATTCCTCCCCCCAGCTCGCCGTGCTCCCCCGGGATCTGTGCGATTCGGGCCCGGCGAACGTGGCTTCTCGCCCGGCCCCCCCCCGTGCTTCCCCCGCACAAACATGGTTGCCGCCCGCACCGGCCGCTCCCTAGCTTCGTCCCATGCGGTTCGCGCCCCTGCTTCTGCCCCTCCTGCTCGCCGGTTGCGTGCCCCCCGAGCTCGCCGTGGTCGACAGCCTCGACCTGGGCGCCACCCCCGCGGGCCCCCTCGTGCAGGCCCGGGACGGCGGGTTCTCCGCCGGGTGGAACGACCGCTCCGTCTGGCTGTTCGGCGACACCGTCCTGTCCGCCCCCGCCGCCGACGGCGTGACCTGGCGCGACAGCCACGCGTCGTGGACCGACCAGCTGAGCGTGGATCCCGCCACCGGCCTGCTCGGCCTGACCGAGACCGTCGACGCGGCCGGCGCTCCCCGCGAGCTCTTCCCCCGGACCGCCGCCGAGATCGCCGCCGACACCCCGGAGTCACGCATCGCCATCTGGCCCGGGCCCCTGGTCCCAGACCCGCGGCGCGACCGCGCGCTGGCGTTCTGGTGGAGCGTGCTCAGCGAGCCGGCCGGCTTCACCGGGCGCGGCATGGGCGTCGCCGTCTGGACCGACCCGGACGGGTCTCCCGACCGACCCGTCATCGACGCCGGCGCCTCCGACCCGACGCTGCTGTTCGGCGGGGACACGCTGACCCCCGCGAACGCCGCCGCGCTCGACGGCAACTGGCTCTACGCCTTCGCATGCCCCGGAGCCGAAGCTCGCTGCCGCCTGGGGCGCGTGCACGCCGACGACGTGCTCGTCCCCTCGGCCTGGCAGTGGTACCGCGGGCTCGGCGACTGGAGCTACGACCCGGCCCACGGCGCCGCGCTCTTCGAAGGCGCCGAGCGCATGTCGCTGCACCGCAGCCCCGCGCTGCAGCGCTGGGTCCTCGTGTACAGCCGCCCCCAGTCCAACGTCATCGTGGCCCGCACGGCGGACGCCCCCGAGGGTCCCTGGTCCGACGAGGTCGAGCTCGTCCGCACCGTCGCGCCGGTGGGCACCGCGTTCACGTCCTCCGGCCTGGCCCACCCCGAGCTGGCCGACGGTCCCGTCGAGTACCTCAGCTACGTCCGCCCGACGGGCACGTGGACCTCGGAGGTGCGACTCGTTCGCATCGAGTGGGAAATGGCCACAGCCGAGTGACTTGCGCGGCGCGCACGCGGGCCATGGGGCGGCCGCGCGGATCCTGTCGTCCTGACCTGGGAGGCGCTGGGACCCTCGCGGGGCAGCACGCTCCCTTGCGAATCGCGCAAGTGGACGAGGGCGCTCGAACCCTCGCCACGCAGCACCCACCCTTGCGAATCGCGCAAGTGGACGAGGGGCTCGAACCCTCGCCACGCAGCACCCTCCATTGCGAGTCGCGCAAGCGGACGAGCCCGGCCACTCATGACGCGCCCTGCGGCTCGCACGGGTGGACGAGCAGCCTGGACCGGGCAACCGACGACGACTCGGGCGACGACGACCCGGCCGACGACGTCGGTGATGGTCTGCTCCCGAGCCTCCGCGGCTGATACGCTCCGCGGCCGTGGAGCCGACCCTCGTCCCCCTGCCGCGCGGCGGCAAGCACAGCGTCCTCAACCTCGACCGGTACTGGTACGTCGCGTGCCAGTCCGCGGAGTTGAAGCGGGGCAAGGTCTTGCCCCGGACCGTGCTCGGCCTGCCCCTGGCGCTGTTCCGCAACCAGGGCGGCGCCGTCGGCGCGGTGCTCGACCGCTGCCCCCACCGCAACGTGCCGCTGTCCGGCGGCCGTGTCGTCGGCGACAACCTCGAGTGCCCGTACCACGGCTGGCAGTTCGACCCCATGGGGGTCTGCAAGCGCGTGCCGGGCCACTGCGGCGAGCACGAGCACCCGTCCCGGGACGCGACGCGCCTCGCCACCCGCGAGCAGGACGGCTTCGTCTGGGTGTGGACTCGGCCGGGCGAGGAGCCCGAGGGCGAGCCCTTCCGGCTGGGCGGCCAGGAGCCGGGCTACACCACCGTGCGCAAGAGCGTGGTCTTTCCGGGATCGCTGCACCAGTCCATCGAGAACGCCCTGGACGTGCCCCACACCGCCTTCCTGCATCGCGGCCTGTTCCGGGGCACCGGCACCACCAACAAGATCACCGGCGTCATCACGCGGACGGCGACCATGGTGCAGGCCCAGTATGTGGGTGAGCCGCGCCCCGGGGGCCTGGCGGCGCGCCTGCTCGCTCCCGGCGGCGGCGAGGTCGAGCACTGGGACCGCTTCCACATGCCCTGCGTGGCCGAGGTGGAGTACAAGCTCGGGGACGATCTGCACTTCCTCGTGACGTCGCTGATGACGCCGGAGTCGGACTTCGTGACCCGCGCTCACGCGGTCGTCACGTTCAAGCTCCGGCTGCCCGGCTGGCTCATCAAGCCGCTGATCTTCCCGATCGCCATGCGCGTCTTCAAGCAGGACGCGGTCATCCTCGGCAAGCAGACCGAGGTCATCAAGCAGTTCGGTGGCGAGAAGTTCGTCAGCACCGAGATCGACCTGCTCGGCGGGCAGATCTGGCGCTTGATGCGCCGCGGCGCCAAGGGCCGCGCCGCGAGCGAGGTCGAGGTGGACGACGACTACCGCGCCGAAGTCCAGCTCGACGTCTGATCACCTCACGATGAGGACAGGGCAGGGGCAGAGGCGAGCCGTGCGCTCGGCGACGCTGCCCATGAGCGCGCGGGTGATCCCCGTGCGTCCGTGCGAGCCCATCACGACCAGGTCCGCGTCGGCCTCTCGGGCGGTGTCGGCAATGGCCGAGGCAGGCTCCCCCTCGCGCCAGTACTGCGTGAAGGTGACGCCCGAGTCCGCGAAGGGCAACACGGCCCCGTCCATCTCCTTGCGGAGCACGGTCTCGCGCTGCGACAGCATGTCCTGCCAGATGCCCGCCTGGGCCGCCGTGGCCTCGGGCAGCGGCGAGTAGATCGGCGGCACCGGGGGCCCGACGTGGGCCACCGCGACGGTCGCACCCACCGTCTTCGCGACGTCCACCGCGTACTGCAGCGCGTGGGCGCTGTGCTCACTGAAGTCCAGGGGGACGAGGATGGTCTTGGGGGGCCAGGTGCCGGCGGTGGCCTCGGTCATGGGATCTCCTCTCGGGCCGTCTGCCTGACGGCCCCCTCCTGTCGCAGCAAGGAGCGGGCCAGATCGACCCGCCGAGCCCCGTCGGGCATGGGGCCGTCCCCGGGTCGTGTCCTGGCACACCGTCGGACCTCCTCGCCTGGGGGCTCTCGCACACCTGGCCGCGCGAGCGCGTGTGCCAAAAGGCCCAATCCACGCTCTCCCGCCGCCTCCAAGTCAGTCAGAACCTGCTCCAGATCAGTCGATCCGGGGAATGGGGTTGTCTGGCACGGCTGATGCAGCACGCGCACCCCGGGCACAGGAAGTGACCCATCCAACGAGGTGAGTCCGATGCTTCAGATCCGCACCCTGCTCGTGCCCGTCGACTTCAGCTCCTGCAGCACCAAGGCTGCGACGTGGGCCGCCGATCTCGCGGCCCGCTTCGGCGCCGAGGTGACCCTGCTCCACGTGACCGAGGTCCCCCGCGGGCTCGACCGCGCCACGCTCGTCAACCCCATCGGGAGCTCGGACGCACCGCCCATCCCCATCGGCGACTGGATTGCGGAGTCGGGACGTGACCGCGTCCGACGCCTCGCCCAGAGCCTGAGCTCACGCGGCGTGCAGGTGGGCATCCGGGTCACCGAGGGCCCCGCGGTCCGCACCATCCTGGACGCCGCCGAGGAGCTCCGCCCCGACGCCATCGTCATGGGCACCCACGGCCGCAAGGGCCTCGCCCACGCCTTCATGGGCAGCGTCGCCGAGCGCATCGTCCGCGCCGCCGACTGCCCCGTCATCACCCTCAAGTCCGACGACTGCGTCGACGAGCCCACCGACGCGGTCAAGCAAGCCCGCGCCGAGCTCGCCGGCTGACCCCTTCAACAACGGAGACCCCACCCATGTCTGATGCTGCCGCGGCCGAAGCGGCGCCGATCTACGACGACAAGACTCCGCAGCTGTTCATCATCGCTGCTGTCGTCTTCGGCGCCGTCGGCATGCTCGTAGGCCTCTACATCGCCCTCGAGCTTGCCTTCCCGGCCCTCAACTTCGACCTCCCGTGGCTGACCTTCGGTCGGCTCCGCCCGTTGCACACATCCGCCGTGATCTTCGCGTTCGCGGCGAACATCGTGTTCGCGGGCATCTACCACTCCAGCCAGAGGCTGCTGCGCACGCGCATGGCGTCGGATGCGCTGAGCAAGGCCCACTTCTGGGGCTGGCAGCTCATCGTCGTGCTGGTGGTGATCACCTATCCGCTCGGCATCACGCAGGGCAAGGAGTACGCCGAGCTCGAGTGGCCGCTCGACATCCTCGTCGCCATCGTCTGGGTGATCTTCGCGATCAACTTCTTCGCGACCATCGCGAAGCGGAAGGTCCAGCACCTGTACGTGGCCATCTGGTTCTACATCGCCACGGTCATCACCATCGCGGTGCTGCACATCTTCAACAGCCTCGCGATCCCCGTGTCGCTGACGAAGTCCTACTCCGTGTACGCGGGCGTGCAGGACGCGCTCGTGCAGTGGTGGTACGGCCACAACGCGGTCGGCTTCCTGCTGACGACCCCGTTCCTGGGCCTGATGTACTACTACATGCCCAAGGCGGCGCAGCGTCCGGTGTACAGCTACCGGCTGTCCATCGTGCACTTCTGGTCGCTGGTCTTCATCTACATCTGGGCCGGCCCGCACCACCTGCACTACACGTCGCTGCCCGACTGGGCCCAGACGCTGGGCATGGTGTTCTCGCTGATGCTCATCGCGCCCTCCTGGGGCGGCATGCTCAACGGCCTGCTGACCCTGCGGGGCGCCTGGGACCGCGTGCGCACGGACCCGGTCCTCAAGTTCATGGTCGTGGCCGTGTCCTTCTACGGGATGTCCACGCTCGAAGGTCCGATCATGTCCATCCGTGACGTGAACGCCCTGTCGCACTACACCGACTGGACCATCGGCCACGTGCACAGCGGCGCCCTCGGCTGGGTCGGCATGATCAGCTTCGGCTTCGTCTACTGGGTCGTGCCGCGGCTCTGGAAGCGCGAGTGGGCCCTCCCCGGCTGGATCAACGCCCACTTCTGGATCGCCACCATCGGCATCGTCTTCTACATCATCCCGATGTGGGTCGGCGGCGTGACGCAGGGCCTCATGTGGCGCGCGTTCACGGAGTTCGGGCTCCTCAAGTACCCGGACTTCACCGAGACGGTCACTGCGCTGCAGCCCTTCTATCTGCTGCGTGCGCTGGGCGGCGGCCTCTTCCTCGTCGGGGCGCTGATGTGCCTCGTCAACCTCCTCAAGACCATCACGGGCCCCGCCCCGGCGCAGGCCCCCGCGGAGGTGGCGGCATGAGCACGTCCACAGAAACCTGGCAGAAGCACGGCGCCCTCGAGAACAAGGCGCTCCTGATGACCGTCCTGGTCACCGTCCTGATGCTCATCGGCGGGCTCGTGGAGATCGTCCCGCTGATGGCCATCGACTCCAACGTGCCGACCATCGAGTCCGTCAAGCCGTACACGGCCCTGGAGCTCGAGGGGCGGGACATCTACCTGCGGGAGGGTTGCTACAACTGCCACAGCCAGATGATTCGCCCCTTCCGGGCGGAGACGATGCGCTACGGCGAGTACAGCCGGTCCGGCGAGTTCGTGTACGACCACCCCTTCCAGTGGGGCAGCAAGCGCACGGGCCCGGACCTGCACCGCATCGGCGGCAAGTACCCGGACGCCTGGCACTACCGCCACATGGAGGACCCGGTCAAGACGTCGGCGGGCTCGATCATGCCGCGCTACCCGTGGCTGATCTCCGACGACCTCGACACGTCGCTCACGGTCAAGAAGCTGAAGGCCATGAAGACCCTCGGCGTGCCGTACAGCGACGCCGAGATCGCCAACGCGGACGCGGACCGGGACGCCCAGGCGGCCAAGGTCGTCGCCAACCTGAAGACGGCGGGCATCGACTGCGATCCGAACAAGGAGATCATCGCCCTCATCGCCTACCTGCAGCGGATGGGCACCGACTTCACGTCGGGTGACGGCGCGTCCTCCGCGGAGGCCCCCAATGAATGATCTGATGAAGGAGGTGGTGGCTGGCTCGGGCACCGAGTGGGCCGCCACCTTCCCCCTCGTCCTCTTCGTCGCCTTCTTCGCGGTGATGGTCATCTGGACGATGGCCCAGCCGGCCGAAGCCCCCCCTCTGGAGTAACCGATGCCCGAAAAGACACGTGACGTCCTGATCGGACACACCTCCGATGGCATCCAGGAGTTCGACAACCCCATGCCCATGTGGTGGCTGGGCATCTTCTGGGTCACCATCATCTTCGCCTTCGTCTTCACCCCCTACCTCGCGGTGACCGGGTGGACGCAGGTCAAGCAGTACGAGAACGAGCTCGCCGCGGCGGACGCCGAGTACGGACCGAAGCTCGCCGCCCAGAAGGCCGCCGCCGAGGAGAGGCGCAAGGCCGCCGCCAAGTCCGGTGGCCCGAGCGCCGCCGACATCGCCGCCGGCAAGGACCTGTACACCACCAACTGTGTGGCCTGCCACGCGGCGGACGGCACCGGCGGCATCGGTCCCGACCTGACCGATGCGGTGTGGATCCACGGCGGCACCCTGGACGCGATCACCACGACCGTGACCGAGGGCGTCGTCGCCAAGGGGATGATCCCCTGGGGTCCCGTCCTCGGCGACGAGAAGGTGGCCCAGGTCTCGGCCTACGTGCACAGCATGGGCGGAGGCCAGTAGGACCATGTCGGAGAACGCGGTCAACGCGGCGAGCCAGGGCAAGTTCCTGATCCGCCGGGACTGGGTCTACCCAGCCGATCTCACCGGTCGGTTCCGCACCTGGCGGAGCTGGGTGGGCGCGGCGTTGATCGCGTTCTTCGTGGTCACTCCCTGGATCCGCGTGGCCGGCCTGCCCGCGGTCCAGTTCGATGTCCCCGGCCGGCGGTTCCTGCTGTTCGGGGCCATCTTCACCCCTCACGACACCTGGGCGTTGGCGCTGATGGGGCTCATCGCCGCCATCTGCCTCTTCTTCTTCGCGTCCGTCTTCGGCCGGGTCTGGTGCGGGTGGACGTGCCCGCAGACGGTCTGGCTGGACCGGATCTTCCGCCCGCTCGAGCGGCTGATCGAAGGAAAGGCCAACAAGCGCAAGAAGATGGACAGCAAGCCGCGCTCGGAGTGGCCGGCGTCGTGGTGGGCCCGCAAGATCGGCAAGCACCTCGCCTTCCTCGGCGCGACCGCCTTCATCACGGCGGTCTTCATGAGCTGGTTCGTGGGCGGGCCCCAGATGGTCCGGGGCGAGCTCGGATCGACGGGCTGGTCGGTCTTCGCCTTCATCATGTTCCTGGGTTACCTCGACGCCGCCTGGTTCCGCGAGCAGCTGTGCGTCTACGCCTGCCCGTACGCCCGGTTCCAGGGCGCGCTCATGAGCGAGAAGTCGCTGATCGTCGCCTACGACGAGCAGCGCGGCGAGCCCCGCAAGAAGGGCAAGGAGCGCGAGGGCGGCGACTGCATCTCGTGCATGCGCTGCGTGCAGGTCTGCCCGGCCGGGATCGACATCCGCAACGGCGACCAGCTGTCCTGCATCGCCTGCGCCTCGTGCGTGGACGCGTGCGACGAGATCATGATCAAGATCGGCAAGCCGGTCGGTCTCATTCGCTACACGACGGACCGCGACGCCACCGGCGTGAAGCCGCTCAGCGCGAAGACACTGGGCCGCCGCTCGTTCGTGTACGCGGCCATCCTCGTGGTGCTCGCGACCGTCCTGGTGGTCGGCGTCGCGAAGCGGTCGCCGGTCAAGGTGGCCGTGGCCCGCGCCGTCTCGACCGAGATCTTCCGCGAGCTGCCCGACGGCAAGGTCGCCAACCAGCTCACGGTGCACATCAGCAACCGGGCGAACGCGGCCCACACCTTCACGGTGCGCTCGGCCACGGACGACGTCGAGATCACCGCGCCGGGCATGCCGTGGTCGGTGGAGTGGGGGCAGGAGCACCGCCTGATGGCCTTCGTGTCGGCCCCGGCCAGCGCGTTCGTGAACGGCCGGCTCGCGGCCACCCTGGTGGTCGAGCGGGACGACGGCGTGGCGGTCGAGGCGCGCTTCGATCTGCTGGGCCCCGGCGGGTCGAGCGCGGCCAACGAACTCACCAGCGGCGACGGCGCCGCGGAGGCGCCATGACCAAGAAGCGGTTCAACCCCTGGCCCTGGGTCCCCGTGGGGATCCTCGTGGCCACCGTGCTCGCCAACATCCTGCTGATCCGCCTCGCCACGGACACCGAGGACGTGCGGCTCGACGAGACGGCGGACGCCGCCGAGCCCGGGCTCTAGGCACCCCGTGGCCGATCGCTGCGCGCACTGCGGGGAGTCCCTGGCGGGCCTCGAGGTGGTCGGCGGCGGCGCCACTCCGGACGTCCAGTTCTGCTGCTCCGGCTGCGCGACCATCCACGCAGTCCTGCACGAAGCCGGCCTCGACTCCTACTACACGACGCGCGAGCGGCTGCCGGACGCGCGCTCCTCGGTCGCGGCCAGCGAGGCGCCGGACGACGGCCTCGACGACCCGCAGCTCGCCGCCCGGTTCCTGGACGGGACCCGCGCGACCTTCGCCATCGACGGCATCCACTGCGCCTCGTGCGGCTGGGTCATCGAGCGGCTCCTGAGCCAGGACGAGGCCGTCGCGAGCGTGTCGGTGTCCGTCGGCCGGGAGCGCGCCACGATCCAGCTCCGGGACGACCTCGTCGACTCCCCTCCCCTGGGACGCCTGGCGCGCCGCCTCGGCTCCGCCGGGTACCGGGCGCGCCCCGTGCTCGGCAGCGAGGAGGACCCGGGCGCCGGACGCGCCCAGCGGATCGAGGTGCTGCGCCTCGGCGTCGCGGCGGCCTGCGCGATGAACATCATGCTGTTCGCCGTCTCGCTGTACGGCGGCGAGGCCTGGGGCATGGACCCCATGCTGCGCACGCTCTTCCGCTGGCTGTCGCTGGGACTGGCGCTGCCGATCGTGGGCTTCTCCGCGGCGCCGATCCTGCGCCGCGCGGTGAGCGCCCTGCGCGCCGGCATCATCCACGTGGACGTCCCGGTGGCGGTCGCCATCTGCGTGATGTTCGGCGCCAGCGCGGTCGCCACGGTCCGGGGCGCGGGCGACGTCTGGTTCGACTCCCTCGGGATGCTGGTGGTGCTGCTGCTGGGCGGCCGATCCCTGGACGCTCTTGCCCGGCGGCGGACGGCCCAACGCCTCGCGACGCTGCTCCGACACCAGGACGAGCCGGTGGTGCGGCTGACCGAGGGGCGGCGCGAGCACGTCAACGCCGACGCCCTGCAGCCGGGCGATCTCATCGAGCTGGCGCCCGGCGCCGTCTGCCCGGTGGACGGAACCGTGGCCGCCGGCCGCAGCGACGTGGACCTGGCGGCGGTGGATGGCGAGTCGACGCCGCACCTGCTGGAGGCGGGCGGGACCCTGCCCGCCGGCGCGCGCGTCCTCGACGGCGTGCTCTCAGTGCGGGTCCTGCGGGCCGCCGCGGGGTCGAACGTGGCGCGGATCCGCGACGCCGTGGAGGCCGCCCTGGAGCGGCGCGGCCAGGTGGAGCTGCTCGCTGACCGCGCGGCCCGCTGGTTCGTGGCGGCCGTGCTCGTCCTCGCCGTCCTGACCGCCGTGGCCTGGGCGTTCATCGACCCGACCCGGCTGCTGCCGACGGTGGTCGCGGTGCTCGTGGTCGCCTGCCCCTGCGCCCTCGCCCTCGCCACCCCGCTGTCGTTCGCGGCGGCCGTCCACGGGGCCGCCGCGCGCGGGGTCCTGGTGCGGGATGGCACAGCGCTGACCGAGCTGGGGACGGTGACCCGCGTGGCGTTCGACAAGACCGGGACCCTGACCCGCGCCCGCCTCGAGGCCGGCGCGCTGGTCCGCGAGGGGGGCGCGCAGTTCAGCGACGAGCGCGTGCTGCGCCTGGCCGCGGCGGCGTGCCTGGCGTCCCGTCATCCCGTAGCCGAGGCGGTCGTCGAGGCCTGGAAGACCCGCGCGCCAGGGCCGATCCCACCGGCCGAGGACGTCGTGGAGCACGCCGGTCGCGGCGTGGAGGCCCGGGTCTCGGGGCACCACGTGTTCGTCGGGCGGCCCGGAGCGAGCATCCAGATCGACGGCGTTGTCGTCGGCCGCCTCCTGCTCGAGGGCGCGGTGCGGCGGGACGCCGCCCAGGCCGTCGCGCGGCCCGCCCAGCACACCGCCCCAGGCCTCGCAGCGGTCGAGCACCGGCCCGTCGCCCGTGACCACCACCCCGTCGAAGCCGGCGAGGAGACGGTCGGGACTGTTCACCACCTGCACGTTGCGGGCCCCGCTGCGGCGCAGCACTTGCGCCAGGCGGCCGCTGTTCGCCACCGGCTGGTCGAGGAGCCACACCACCTCGCTGGCCCCCGCAAGCGCGCCACGGAGCGCCATGATCGCATCGCCCGTCCGGCCGTGGCGACGCCACGCACCGTGCAAGCCGGCGAGGTCGCGCAGCACACCGTCGCGCCCGCGGAACACCGCCGACCCGTCGAAGGCCTGCTCCACGGTGATGAGGGCGTTGAAGCCGTCGACCGCCACCCGGCAGCCGTTCACGTCGCGACGACGTCGTACCCAGCGGGACTCCCGCGCTTCGTCGGAGCAAGACCCGCGCTGCACCGCCTTCCGCTGCCGCTCGACGAGCTGCGGGCCGCCGTCACGCCCCGCACGACCGCGATCCTGCTGAACTCGCCGCACAACCCGACCGGCTCCGTCCTCGACGGTTTCCCCAGCCTCGGCTCCTGGGTGACCTACGCGCTCGGCTGCGAGACGCAGAACCTGCCCGCCTACGTCGTCCTCACAGATCCTCTCGGTGCACCTAAAAACGGCACGAGCAACTGGACGTCCGGCTTTCTACCCCCGACATATCAGGGCACGCGGCTACGCCCCACCGGCTCACCAATCCTGAATCTCAAACCGCAATATGAACAGCCGGCGGCTGTCACCGAGTCCGCTCGCAAACTGCTCAATAAACTGGACGGAATCCACCGCCAGAAAAGGCCCCATT
>ENA-OWNT01003323-OWNT01003323.1-seawater-metagenome-genome-assembly--contig:-NODE-3323-length-15298-cov-5.169765_pt1 | contig 15298 bp, 11 predicted proteins | sample MGYA00238136_ERZ651165 | MGnify/ENA primary metagenome ERZ651165 (study PRJEB26861, sample SAMN08777766) | seawater metagenome | isolation source: coastal seawater | place: USA: Florida | collected...
CTAGCTCTTTTACATAATTGACTAAATCATCTGCCAATTCTCGATAAGTAAGATAACGCGCCCCTTCATTTTCTCTTCTTTTCCAAGAGCCTAGATGTACTTCGTAAATACTGATAGGCGCATCAACTCTATTCAGGGTATTTTGGACTTTACTTTGTTTAACGGTGACTTGAGGGATCGACTTTTGAATAACAGATGCAGTACCTGGAGACTGTTGTGTTTTTAATGCGTAAGGATCTGCCTTTTCAAAACGATTACCATGGCAATCTGTAATCGCATATTTATAACATTGCTCCGTTTCTATTTCTGGCAAAAATAATTCCCAAATACCACTTGCAGGATGTTTGCGCATGAAGTTTTGATTAGCATGCCAATGATTAAACTCTCCGATAACAGACACTGAGTGTGCATTTGGTGCCCACACTGTAAACCTTACACCTGAGACACCTTGTTGTTCAACACAATGTGCACCTAATAATCGATATGCATGCTCTAAGGTTCCCTCATTAAAAAGATACATATCATTCTGATTTATAGATGACTTAAACTGATAAGGGTCATAAAAAATGTGCTCTGAGCCATCTTGATATAGCGCCTTTAATTGATATGGTTCTGAAAAATCAACATTTTCCTGCGTTAGGACAAACAAACCCGAGTCATTGATGTTGGAAAAATTAATATTGCCAGAAAGACTCACTAACTCGACTGAACATGCCCCTTCAATGAATGCTCTTATTTCAAACTGCTGTTCTGAATTAGCATGCAAACCTAAGAAAGAGAAAGGATCACTAAATTGACCTAGTTGTAATGCTTTTATTTGCGCGTCGTAAGTAGTTTCTTTGCGGGCCAAAGAGTCAATCATTGCTTTTCCTTAATACTGTTAAATCATTGAGTAAACTTTGTTGTGCAGCAAAAACGTCTTCTATCGGTGTGAGAATTCTACGTCGCCAATTTTTATATTCTTTATCTGTACCAGGAATGTTAATAGGCAAGGTTTGCTTTGCTAAATCATCAAAGTTTAAGCTAAAAAGTTTAGGTGGGGTTTGAATGAGTGTTTTAACAAGCTCATTAAACAGCTCGTCTACATCGCTTTCTAAATTAAGGTGGGATTTATTGAGCCAATTCAACACGCGTTGTTTATCAATTTGTCTTTGTGATTTTAATTCACTTGCTTCTAGCTCAGTGCAAAGAGAAAGATTTAATTTCAAGTCGACGTCCTGTGCATGCCACCAAGAAGTAAACGGGGGCACGTCATGGTTCGATAACATTAACATGCAATTTTCACGGTAATCATTACCATGTTTAAACTCGCCCATGTGGTTTTTTTCGAAATAGAACAATGTATTTCCATAAATACCACTTAATACTAAGGCTTCTGTAACTTCAGGTGGCACTACCCCCAAATCCTCTCCGACTAAACCGGTATTATTGAGGTGTGATTCAATTTTCAAGATAGCTAAAAGATGTTCGAACGGATAATAAACATAACAGCCACTTTGCTCATCATCGACCGTTAAACACCACCATAAGCGCCTAATTGACATAACATGGTCAATTCTTAAAGCACCAAAGTATTGCATATTCTCTTTAATCAATTGCTTAAAGTATGCAAAGTTATTATCCGCCATTTTTTTAGGGTCAATAACCGGTAACCCCCAATTCTGACCACTTTCAGCCCAAGGATCAGGTGGTGCACCTATTTCTGCCTGCTTTGCAAATATTGATTGATTTGTTATGAACTCAAGACCATCTTTTGCACAACCGACCGCCAAATCATTAATCAAACCTGTTTTCATTCCTAAGGACAAACACAGCTTTTGACATTGACTCAACTGTACATGAGCGAGCCACTGCCAAAATTTTGCCCGTTCGTCATCAGCGAAAACGCTTAACAAGCTACTCTTTGTTTGGCAAAAACGACGAAAACTTCTCTGAGACTTCAAACAAGCATTTTGCTTAAATTGGCGATAAAGAGACTTTAATAACTTGTATTTGGTCTCTGCGACTAGTTCGTAGTCTATATATTGCGCCTGTTTTTCAGCTTTTAAGATAGCCAATGCCGAATTATGTTCATCTTCCAATTGGGCAAAAGCTGAATTAGTAAGACATTCAGCTATTGAAATATAGAGTGGATTAATTAGTCCTCGATGACTTGGGCTATATGGGCTGGCTCTATGCGGTTGCTCTTCAAATAATAAGTGTAGCGGATTAAGCAAAATAAAATCTATGCCTGAATTTGCGCTATTGTTTATCAGTTGCTGTAAATCTGAAAAATCACCAAAGCCATAATTTTCTGGTGAAGTTAATGAATAAAGCTGAACACTAACACCCAGTTGTTTTTGTGCATTGAACGAAACCGCTTTTTTAGGCGTCACCCATAACTCTGTTGAGCACACTTTCTTATCGAGTATTACCTTTGCAGCAAAATATCCCACTGGAAGATGTTTCGGAATAGGAAGTTTGAGTTCAATGAAACGTGTTCCATCATCAATATAATCGCCAGTGAAAATCGCTTTTTCAAATGATAATTCAACACTAAAATCAATCTCTGGCACTTCTAAATGAACAGTCCCGCAAGCCTGGTTATCTATAACTTTTACAGTGAGATGAGGATCAAACTGCTCTACAAGGCTTATACTCGGTAATAACGAATGCCAAGGACTCACGTCTAACTTATAGTTCAGGGCATCTATTGATTCATTAGACTGAAAGTCAATTTCACAAGCTTTAAGTGCTGCTTCTCTAACAGAAGGAGAAAACTTGACGGTTTCACCTGTATATTTTGTGAACTCAGAACCTATGCCATATAGATAGCAAAGTTGTTCAAATGCATTCATTCTGAATACCAACTTCCTTTATGGTAGACACTAAACTATTTTCTGAACCAAACCCATTTGCTTTGTAGCCATCAGCTTGATTATCGTTTTCCCAAACTTCGCCATCAATCAAATATCTAAACTGATATTGTTTGTTTGTTGGTAATCTAAACTTGCTCTTAAATACTTGACGTGATTTAACGAATTTCATCTCAACCGGTTGCCAGTTATTAAATTCTGCAACCAGTTCAATTTTATCCGCGTTTTTAAACCCACACTCAAAAGTTATTTCAGCTTCTGCTTTTGTCTTGAAAAATCGCTTATTTAGCATTGCCTTGCCTTATTCCTAGAGAATTTACGCATCAAGTTCTTGCTTCTGAAATTAAACAGCATTTCAGTGTCGAAGATTGTATTGCCTATTAAATCAACTGAATGTTTATCTTATGTGACAACTCCAGTGTCATCAGCGCAAGCGTGACTGCGCAAGTTAAACAAATTCAACATTACGTTGAGTGGTATGTGTGAGAGAGAATTTAAAATTAGACCAACTTTTGAACACTGTAAAGTGAATATTCTTAATAAATACCCAGAATAATTTCATGGTTATTCAAAGAGTCGTTTATTTAAAAATCTTGCTTTCATAAAGTGTCATAATTATGGTAAAACTTAAGCTTGAAATTGTTTCTCTGCATGGGAATTGCTGGAATCAGCTGTTATGTTAAAAAAGCTTAAATTACAAGGATTAGTCATACTTTGTGTGATTTTATTTGGTTTTATATTCAACTTACTTTTTGCCAAGTCTTTAATTGATCTTTCTAATGGAAGTAAAACCAACTTAATAGAGCTTTCTTCAACAAACATGTTAGCCCCTTCTTACCCCTGGTTTAGGGTTATCTTGCCTGCTCAAGAATTCATAGAACTCAATAATACACCTCATGTTTTAATTAAACACAATGATCAACTATTCGCTATAAAAGCTGAACAAGCATTTGTCGAAAGTATTTTATCTCCATATGCACTGATTTCTATATTACTTGCAGTAATTTCATTTAGCAGTTTTATTAGGAGTAATAGGTCTCAGCAGCGCCAAAAATCAGCATTAGAAGAAATTAACAAAGATGTGGGTAAATTACTTTCGAAATTTGGTGTTAACTCAAAAGGGCTAAGTTATGGCTCCACGGTGACACAGATTAGACATGCTATAAATTTACTTAACGAACAAGTAGAAGAGATCCAGCAACAAACAGATCACCACGTTTACCAAGACAAACTTACACAATTAATCGACAGACATGCTTACATCGAGCATTTAGAAAAACAGCTCAAACTTGCTGAGCAAAATAAATTAAGATGCGGTTTGCTATTTATTGATTTAGATGGTTTTAAGCAGGTAAACGACTCCTTCGGACATAGTTTCGGTGATGAAATCCTTATTCAAGTGGCAAACCGTCTAAAAGACATTGTTCGTCAATTTAAAATTCAGGACCTACACCCGCAACATGGCATTGAGCAAAACTTATCTCGACTGGGGGGAGATGAGTTTTCTGTATTTGTACCAGATATAAGAGATCCCGCTTTTTGCACTGAGCTTGCTCAAGCTATTCTTGCCGAAATCGAGCGAGATTTTGTACTTGGTAATAAACTAATAAAAATTGGCGCCAGCATAGGAATTGCTTCATATCCTGAAAGTGCTTCCCAACCTCATGCACTTTTACAAATGTCTGATGTTGCAATGTATAGAGCAAAAACTGATGGCCGTGGAATATTCCGAGTTTATTCCCCTGAAATGGGCAATAAAATGCGTCGCTATCATTATCTTTTAGAAGAACTCAGACTGGCGATCAGCTCAAACAGCTTCCATATGTCTTTTCAACCTATCGTGCATGTTGAAGATTGCGCCATTGATTATTTTGAAGCGTTAATACGCTGGCAACACCCGATAGAAGGCCTTATCCCCCCTTCTGAATTTATACCTATTGCAGAAGAATCTAACTTGATATTAGAGCTCGGTGATTGGATTTTGCTTGAATCATGTAGGCAGATGTCTGCTTGGCACAATGCAGGCATGAAGAAAGTGAAAATATCGGTTAACGTGTCTGGTATTCAATTAAAGCACCGAGATATTTATAACTGGGTTATGGATGCGTTAAGCAAAACGGGGCTTCCTGCTACAGCTCTAATGCTTGAAATTACTGAATCAACGCTTATAACCGCAAGCGACGAAATTATTCAGCAACTCGAATCATGTCGTAAAGCTGGAATAAGTATTGCGATTGATGATTTTGGTACAGGGTTTAGCTCTTTAAGCACACTTGCCGACTTACCTATTGATGTGATTAAAATTGATAAATTGTTTATCACTCAAGCAAATGAAAACCCAAAATACCTAAAAATATTAAATTCAATCAGTGAACTGGGTCACCAACTAGGATTGAAAATCGTTGCTGAAGGAGTTGAGCATATAGAACAGTTCGAACTCGTAAAAAATCTAGGTATTCGTTGTGTGCAAGGTTACTTAGTTAGCCGCCCTGAAACCTCCTATAACGTTGGTACAAAAGTGCTAAATGGTAATGTTAACCATATTGCAACTACAGGTACCAGCGTATGGTTACCAGAAGTGCAAAAATCTTAACGTTTGAATTTTGTTTCTAAAATAACAGATGAGTTTGTACGTTCAACACCATCTAAATCTCCAATATCGTCCAGTATACTACTTAGTTGTTGCAGGCTTTGCGCTTCGACTATGGCGATCATGTCATATTCACCGCTGATAGCATAAAGCGCAGTGACATTGTTATGATGTTTCAAGGCAACCGTCGTTTGTGTTGTTAGCTTTTGCTTTACCTTAATCGATACATGAGCAGCAACTAGCTTTTCTAAATACTCTTCTCCAAACTCGACACTATATCCTTTAATAATACCCGCCTGTTCAAGCTTAATGAGTCTATTTTGAACTGTAGAGCGAGATTGATTTAGTACCCTTGCTAAATCCGAAACACTCATTCGAGCATTTGTTCGCAGTAATGCAATTAACTTTTCATCTTGTACTTTTATCATAATGCTAATTTTGTTGGTCAATTTGTGTAAATTATCAATCAATTTGCGAATTATTGCACTGCAAATTTAATTTAATGGAGTAGATAATGAAGAAAACTATCAAACGATAGTAAAGAATAATTAATAAACAATTCATTAGAGGCAGTAAGATGCAAGTAAATCGCGAACTTTTCGACCATGTAATGGTACCAAACTATAACCCTTCAGAAGTAATTCCTGTTAAAGGTAAAGGCGCTCGAGTTTGGGATCAAAAGGGTGATGAATATATCGATTTTGCAGGCGGTATCGCTGTAAACTGCTTAGGCCATAACCATCCAAATCTAGTTAAGGCGCTAAAAGAGCAAGGCGAAAAAATCTGGCATCTTTCAAATGTTATGACTAACGAACCAGCGCTTCGTCTTGCAAAAAAAATTACTGACGCAACATTTGCAGATAAAGTTTATTTTGCAAACTCGGGTGCTGAAGCAAACGAAGCTGCACTTAAACTTGCACGACGCTTTGCCCTTGATAACTTTGGTGAGAAAAAATCTAAAATCATTGCTTTCAATAAAGGCTTTCACGGGCGTACCTTCTTTACAGTGACGGTTGGTGGTCAAGCCGCTTATTCTGACGGTTTTGGCCCAAAACCTGCTGATATCGTTCACTGTGATTATAATGACTTAGATGCATTAAAAGCGCTGATCGATGATGACACATGTGCAGTAATGATGGAGCCACTTCAAGGCGAAGGCGGTATCATCTCTCCGACTCAAGAATTTGCTGAAGGTGTCAGAGCTTTATGTGATAAACACAACGCTTTGTTGATTTTTGATGAAGTGCAAACAGGCGTCGGCCGAACTGGTCATCTATATGCGTATCAAGGCTTGAACGTAACGCCTGACATTCTAACAACTGCGAAAGCACTGGGTGGCGGCTTCCCTATTGGCGCAATGATCACAACCACAGATATTGCGAAACACCTTAAAATTGGTACTCACGGTTCAACCTATGGTGGTAACCCATTAGCATGTGCTGTAGCTGAGGCCGCTTTTGATACAGTTAACACTGAATCTGTATTAGCAGGTGTTCAACAAAAAGAAGCGATGTTCCGTGAATTATTAGAAGCGATTAACACAAAATATAATGTATTCAGTGAAATCCGTGGTAAAGGATTACTTATTGGTGCTGTATTAAACGAACAGTTTGATGGTCGTGCTCGTGATTTCTTAGTAGCGAGCATGAAACATGGCCTAATGACACTGGTAGCTGGTGCCAATGTAATTCGTTTCACACCTTCTCTTGTAATTGAAGAAGATGATATCAAAGCAGGTATGGCGCGCTTTGAACTTGCAGTAGCTGATGTAGTAAACGGCTAATATCAAGGAGATGGGGTCAACTAGGCCCCTAACCAAATTATGCAAATCTTACGACCAATACAACAATCTGATTTCGATGCCCTCAAGCTCATAGCCAATGAATCTGGACACGGCTTCACTTCTTTGCCGGTAGATGACACTCTACTTCAAGAGAAGATTACACGTTCTGAAAGTAGTTTTTCAAAACATGTTACGAGTCCGTTTGATGAAGGTTATTTGTTTGTTCTTGAAGATCTAGAAAGCGGCGAAATCATCGGCACAACAGCAATAGAAGCTGCTGTTGGTACACAAGTGCCTCTTTATCATTATCATCTAGGTAAAACAGTACATCACTCTAGTACGCTCAATGTTTATAACACGGTTGATATTTTGAGTATGTGTAATGATTACACTGGCTGCTCCGAAATATGTACTTTGTTTTTACGAGAAAACCATCGTAAGGGCTTAGCTGGGCGATTTTTAAGCCGTATACGTTTTGCGTTTATGGCTGATCAAAGCTCACGCTTTAGTGAGACTGTTATTGCTGAAATGCGCGGTGTGAGTGATGCACAAGGGCATTCTCCATTTTGGCAGTGGCTGCAGGAGCACTTTTTCTCTATCGAGTTTCCACAGGCTGATCATTTAGTCGGTTTAGGTGACAAAGTGTTTATTAGTGAACTCATGCCTAAGTACCCTATTTACGCTAATTTACTAAGCAAAGAAGCGCAAGCTGTGATCGGTCATGTACATGAGAAAACAAAACCAGCTCTCAAACTGCTTCAAAAAGAAGGGTTTGAACATAGAGGTTACGTTGATTTATTTGATGCTGGACCGACTGTCGAGGCAAAACTAGGTAATATCAGAACTGTACAAAACTCTCACGAGGTCAAAGTTAAAATCGTTGAGTCTGTACACTCTGACAAAACCTATGCGATTTCGAATCAGAAACTAGAGAATTTTAAAGCCACTTTTACCCAAAATGCACTCTTAGACATCAAAGCAGCAGAACTGTCATTAAGTAAAAAAGAGGCCGAAGCGCTGGGGCTTGAAAATAACGATTCAGTTAGAGTGTTTAAACTCTAAACAAATTTTTGAATTAATTGGTATAAGATTATGTGTCGTGCTTAATCGATACATAAACAAAGCGGCTAAGCCGTTAATCTAAGGAACCATTATGCACAACAATGTTGATACACTTTTCGATAACCTATGGTCTAACTATTTAGAAGTTACGCCTTCTGCAATAAAAGTACATGAACTTCTCGGTTCAACTCAACAGTCTGACGTTATCAATGACCATATCGCGTTAAGAACCTTTAATCTTGAAAAAGTAGGGCTAGAAAAATTAGCTGCGCACTTTTTGGCTGTCGGATACAAAGAATGTGGAGAATATCACTTCGAAGCAAAAAAACTATATGCAAAGCACTTCGAACATACAGATCCAACAAAACCAAAAGTGTTCATTTCTGAATTATTAGTAGAGAAATGCTCTGAGTCTTTACAACAAATAGTTAAAGATATGGTTGCTCAAATTGATGAGAATGCTGTTACTGCTGATAACTTTTTGTACTCAGGTACACATTGGCAAGTAAGCAATGAAACATATAAAAAGTTGCTAGAAGAAAGTGAATATGCGGCATGGATGTCTGCTTGGGGTTACCGTGCTAACCATTTCACAGTAAGCATTAACCACCTAGCTAACTTTGAAACCATTGAAGCTGTAAACCAGTCTTTAAAAGACGCAGGTTTTGAACTTAATTCATCAGGTGGTGAAATTAAAGGCTCACCTGAAGTACTACTAGAACAGTCATCAACACTTGCAGACCACGCAAATGTTGTATTCTCAGATGGTGAGTTTGCAATTCCTAGTTGCTTCTATGAATTTGCCTTACGCTACAATAAGCCTGATGGTGAAATCTATACAGGTTTTGTTGCAGCTTCTGCAGATAAAATCTTTGAAAGTACAAATGCACGTTAATAAGTGATTAACGATCACTTTTAACAAATGGGAACTTGATGATGAATTGAGTTCCCTGATTTACAATACTCGAACAATTTATTGTCCCATTCAATTGTTGTGTAACTATATTATAGACAAGGTGCATACCTAAACCACTGCCACCGTTTTCTCTGTTGGTGGTAAAAAACGGGTCAAAAATACAATCTAAAACGTTTTCAGTCATACCTTTACCATTATCAGAAATCAAAATTGTGATTTCTGTTTTAGTATCAGACAAAACAATATTTATCTCACCTGACTCATTTTTATTAAATGCATGAACTAACGCATTTTCTACTATATTCGTTATAACTTGTGCAATAGCACCAGGACTACAAAGCGTTTCGACACTTTGCTCTGATTGCTCAAAATGTACTTTATGGGATGTTTTCTTGATCCTAGGTTGTAAAGTACGGATCACATCATCTAAATAACTGTTTAACTCAATTTTTCTCATAAGTTCAGAAGATTGATCTACTGAAACTTGTTTGAAACTAGCAACTAATTCAGCGGTTCTTTGCAGGTTACTTTTTAAAATGAAACAACCTTCTTTAAAATCGATGATCTTTTTTTGCAACTCATCTTTAGTCAGTGTACAAGCATGGAATTTCTGTTCTAGGGAGTTAATCTCGCTATCGATATAAGATGAAGCCGTTATGCTAACCCCAACTGGTGTATTTATTTCATGGGCTATACCTGCTACCAGACGGCCCAAAGAAGCATGCTTTTCTTGTTCAACTAATTTTTTTTGAACCGCTTTTAAATTAGCTAAGGCATTTAGTGCTTCTTGAGTTTTAAGATTAAGCTCAACTGTGCGGCTTTTTACTTTTTCTTCAAGGTTAGTATTTAGTTGTTGTACTTCGAGGCGAGATTTTTGTAGTGCCGTATTTGATTTGTTAACTGCATCGATGTGAATATTCACCTGCTCATAAACTAAATTAAGCTCTTGAATTATGGGTGTGAATTCATTTTGTTCTTTATAAGAAATACTACGCACAGCAATATCATCGTTTTTTGTATGTTGAATAGATCCTTTTATTAAATCTAATACAGAGTCGAATGGCTTAAATAGATACTTCATAACTAGTATCATTAAACCGATAAACGTGAAACCGATCACAGTTCCACCAACAAGAGTGACGGCTGAGATTTCTTTAATTTCTTTATTAATATCTATATGAGGACTAAATGAACCAAATATAAAACCGCTGTTAGTTTCGATGAAATACATATCATGAAGCTCAGACTCTAAATGTATATTCCGTTCAACTTGTAAAATCGACGCTTTAGAATTGATATCTGCAATGCGGGCCCAATCAACATTATCTATTGATTTCATTGCTAAGTTTGGATTTAACGGAAAACTAATAATTGTTTTCGAAGCTTTATGAATGAGGAATGGCGAGGAGTTATCAGTAATTTTCACTTCTTCAAGAAATTCTGTCAGTTTTGAAAGTGACCAATCTACCGTTGCTAATCCTAGAAACTCCCCTTGCTCAGAGATAATCGGTGCATCGACCGTCATCATAGGCGCATGACTACCAGCTTCATCTATATAGGGATGAGTCCATTCAGTTAACTTGCCTCTCTTTGCTGATTTCTTTCCTAGTACATACCAATCTTGATTATGATAATCGTAACTTGGCTTACTAAGGTCCCAACTAAAAATTAAATCACGCTGCTCCCGATACACATATGGGCCGAAATATTCCTCATCTCTTAACAGTTTACGGGGCTCAAACCATACACCGCCACCAAGCGCGAGAGTAAAGAAATCGAAATGTCGTTTAAGCAGTTGTTCAAACTTAATTGCAAGAGCTTCTTTACTGAGACTACTGTGTGTTTGTTGTAAATATATAGATAATCCATGTTGAGATAAATTAAAAACGCTTTGTTCCATTAACGTGATCGTATGATCAATGGTATCGACACTTGTCTTGAACGTTTTTGCTATTTCTTGTTCTTTGATTTCTGTTAATGCATCGCGATAATAAAAATTACTAAATAAAACAATTGACGCATAAGCCAAGACTTCAAAAACAACGACAAAAAATAAGATACGTGTTTTTATATTTAACTTTGGCATATTAACAATGAGTAGCGGCATCTTTCTAAAGCATATATCAAAGTTAACAAACTGCTATTTTTTACCGAATTTTATTGCAATTAATGCATCTCATTTTTGACGATGTTATACACCTGAAAATCATCTGCCAAGATTAAGTTTCCTTTATAAGAGAACTCGGCTTCGTTTTTTATTTTTGCTAAGCCATGAGGACCATGATACCTGACGCTGAAGTGTGTAAGAGCAAGATTTGGGATTGCATTCATTTGAGCAAATTCTGCGACTCTCTTAGCATCGGAGTGTCCAGTGTGAAACCCAACTTGATGCAAGTCACTGTGTGTAAATGTTGCCTCATGCACTAACAAATCGATGTTATTGCAATAACTTTGCAATAGAGCAGGTTTTTCGTTGTCACCACAAATAATGACTCGCCGCGCTGTCCAGCTCGGATATGTATACGCTTTACTTAATAAAGTTTTGCCTTGGAAAATGACATTTTCACCCTTTTGCAATAAATTGAAATGAGGACCACTCTCTATTCCTTCATTTCGAAGCTTTTCAATATTTAATTTGTTAGGAATATTCTTCTCAGTAAATTTGAAGCCATAACTTGGCACACGATGTTTCAGAGTTATGAGCTCGATATCATAAGACTCAAATTCAATTTGTTTATTTATACTCTCGATATCATGAGTTAATAAATCGAATGAGAGTTGAGTATGAGACATTTTAAGCGTCATGTTGATCCACTCAATGACACTTTTAGGTGCAATTAAGTTAAGCGCAGACTTTTTTCCATTCATAGACATTGTCGACAGCAAACCAGGTAAACCATAACAATGATCACCATGAACATGTGAAATACAGATGGTCTCAATATGAAAAAAAGACAGCTCTGATTTTAGTAACTGTTGTTGTGTAGCTTCACCACAATCAACCATTAGCCAAGATTTTGTCCTCTCGAACGTAATACCAACCGAAGAAGTATTTCGAGTTTTACTTGGAACACCAGATGAAGTGCCTAGGAAATGTATATTCATAATTAATAATCATGGGTTCAGATAATTCCATTTTGCCAAATTGCGTTTTTGTATTCATGGTATTTGTCTTATTTTTGATACCGATTAACGGTAAAAAAATGATTTCAAATTAAAAAAGTGGTAGGTTATGCGGCAATTTTTGTATTGAGTATTTTTCATTATGTCGAACGCAGTTGAGACAAAACCTGAAAATCAACAATCAACAGAACAAAAACCACAGGGTTTGTTTAATCGCTTTTTAGCAACTGTTGAATTTTTAGGTAATTTGTTACCCCACCCTATCACTTTATTTGCTATGTTTTGTATTGCCATTGTTATTTTCAGTGGTATTGCAGATTGGTTTGGCTTAAGCGCCATTGACCCTCGTCCTGAAGGCGCTAAAGGACGTGATCCTGATGGAGTCATCGAAGTTGTCAGTCTGTTAAGTGCTGAAGGTCTACAGCGTATCGTTACAGGGCTTGTAACTAACTTCACAGGCTTCGCACCACTAGGCACTGTGTTGGTTGCACTTCTTGGTGTAAGTGTTGCTGAGCACTCAGGCATGCTTTCTGCTGCGATGCGCGGTATGGTGATGGGTGCTTCAAAGCGCCTTGTTACTTTCATGGTCGTTTTCGCCGCAATCTTGTCAAATACCGCATCTGAATTGGGCTATGTTGTTTTAATTCCGCTTGCAGCAATGATCTTCCATAGCCTTGGCCGTCACCCACTTGCAGGTCTAGCTGCGGCGTTTGCTGGTGTATCTGGTGGTTACAGTGCAAACCTTTTACTTGGCACAATCGACCCGTTACTTGCAGGTATTACAACACCTGCAGCACAAATGATTGACCCTACATACCAAGTCGGTCCTGAGGCAAATTGGTACTTCATGATGATCTCAGTATTCTTAATCGCCATCGTTGGTACATTGGTTACAGAAAAAATTGTTGAACCTCGCCTTGGAAAATACAACCCAGATGAAGCGAGTATCGACTTAAATGAAAATAACATTGAGAAGCTAAGTGCTAAAGAAAAGTCTGGCTTAAAATGGGCTGGTGTTTCTCTTCTTATTGTTTCTGCCCTTCTAGCATTAACCATCGTGCCTGAAAACGGAATTTTACGTCACCCTGAAACAGGAGCTGTTGCAGGTTCACCGTTCTTAAAAGGTATCGTAGTATTTATCTTCGTTACTTTTGCTATTCCTGGTTTTGTATATGGCCGCGTTGTTGGCACTATGAAAAATGACCGCGATGTAATTGATGCTATGAGTAAGTCAATGAGCTCTATGGGTATGTACATTGTACTTGTATTTTTTGCGGCTCAGTTCGTTGCTTTCTTCAAATGGACGAACCTTGGTACTATTTTAGCAATTAACGGCGCAGCGCTACTTCAAGCGCTTAACCTAACAGGCCCTGAAGTGTTTGTACTGTTCATCTTTATGTGTGCATTAGTTAACTTAAGCTTAGGCTCATCATCGGCTCAGTGGGCTGTGACGGCTCCTATCTTCGTACCAATGTTAATGTTAATTGGTTATGCGCCAGAAACTATCCAAGCCGCTTACCGTATTGGTGACTCAGTGACTAACTTGATAACACCTATGATGAGTTACTTTGGTCTGATACTCGCAGTTGCGACTAAGTACAAAAAAGATATGGGTATTGGTACGCTAGTAGCGACCATGCTTCCGTACAGTATGTTCTTCTTTGTTGGTTGGGTTGCACTATTCTACATCTGGGTATTTGGCTTTGGCTTACCTGTAGGCCCTAACTCGCCGATTTACTATACGCCCTAGTCGTTAACTAAATCACAATTTTATACTACTAAACGGCAACTCAGGTTGCCGTTTTTGTTTGTAAAGTGAAGTATTTTCTTGATTAAACTGATTATCTCACCTAGGTTTTTCAAGTACCATTTACTGAAAGGACACTGCTATCAAAAAACTCTAACTATCTAGGTGAAGTATGTATACTCTGTTTTACTACCCTTGTAATGCCAGTCTTGCCCCTCATTTTGTTTTAAAAGCAATTAATGCCCCCTATCAACTCGAGCTTGTGGATAGAAAAAAGCTTGCCCAAAAGTCTGCCCAATATTTATCAATTAACCCGACAGGACGGATCCCCACTTTGGTTGATGATGAATTTGTTCTATTTGAAAGCGCAGCAATTTGCTTATACCTTGCAGAAAAACACCCCGAAGCATCTCTTATTCCTACAGATATAAAACAAAAGGCTATTTTCAATCAGTGGTTGATGTATTTAACCAGTACTCTTCAAACTGAACTGATGACTTACTTCTATCCAGAAAGACACACACAAAACGCATTAATTTACGATGACATTGTTAGAACTCAACAAACAAGATTAAAGGATGTATTACAGATCATTGATAAACAACTCAACGACAATACCTATTTAGTTGGTGAATCAATTACTGTCTGTGATTATATTTTATTTATGCTATGCATTTGGGCCGACGAAATTCAAAATCCCCCATTGAGCTTTAATAATCTAAATAGATATTTAAAAACCATGGCAAGAGATGAGGCAATACAACAAGCCTGCAAAATTGAAGAGATAAGCCTCGCAGCCTATGCTATTTAATCATTGTAGTGAAAAAACTAAAAAAGGTTGCACTTGGCAACCTTTTGAATAATTTGCATTAAAAAACTTATTTACTCAACTTTAAAGACTTACCTTTAATCTGCTTTCTCACATTCGCGATACGCGCTCTGTTTTTCGCTCTCGCTTCACCACTTGCCTGATTACTAGGGCGGTTAGTTTTTGGCTTTCTACGTTGATGTGAAGGTTTTTTAGTTAAGTTTTTAATTAGACTTTCACGACTACTTACTTCATAGCCAGGTAAATAATAGCGCTTAATTTGCTGCCCTATTAATTCTTCAATATGCAGTAATACTTGCTCTTCTTCACGTGCAACAAATGAAATTGCTTGGCCTTGCTGACCCGCACGACCTGTTCTACCAATACGGTGTACATAATCTTCTGCAAGATAAG
>ENA-OWNT01003326-OWNT01003326.1-seawater-metagenome-genome-assembly--contig:-NODE-3326-length-15290-cov-4.748242_pt1 | contig 15290 bp, 14 predicted proteins | sample MGYA00238136_ERZ651165 | MGnify/ENA primary metagenome ERZ651165 (study PRJEB26861, sample SAMN08777766) | seawater metagenome | isolation source: coastal seawater | place: USA: Florida | collected...
CGCCCGCCCGCCAGCGCCGCCCGCGCAGACCGCGCGAACCGAACGAAGGAGGAACGAAGCCCAAGGTTCTGTTCTGGTGTGTTCAGTGCTTCACACGTGCACTCAGCCCAGAATGTTCAGTGCATCATCGTCATCCCCCACCTACAACGAGCGCAGTGCAAGGGCAGACAGACAGGGAGGCATGGGGGGAGGGCACGCACCAGCCGGCACGGCACGCAGGAGTCAGCGCCCCGAAAATTTTGGAGCATTCAGTCATCATGCAGACCGCCACAGATGCGCGAGTTGATTGAGAGAGAATCTAGTCGAGCCAAAAGCTCTCAAAAAGCAACAACGGCGACGACGTGCGTGCGCGCGGCTCATTTTCTCCAGCAGTTGCGCGGTGTATCTATATCTGAGGTTCTGAGGTTTGGCACAGCGCTATAGGCCGAGGGCATGCAAAGTATCATATAAGGATAAGGTGACGTAAAAGCGAATGCCGCTGCATCTGCACCTGGTTAGCCTGTATACACTGTTGAATGACAGTTTGACAGTTGGACAGTTTGGTCATAGATTTGAGCGTACAGTATATTAAACAACTTTCCATGCAGCGTAATAACGCGTCACCATTGTTATAAAATATCATGTCGGGCGGCGCACTAACGCATCACCTCTGTTCCCACTTCCCCACTTCCCCGCTTCTGCACTTCGAGCAGGCGACGGTGACAGCGTGACAGCCCTGACAGCTCACACACACACACACAACAACAACCAAGAGTGCACAATGAGAAATACAGTACGAGATTCATGTAAATACCGCCTCTAAAACGTGTATTTTGTGTTTTTGTTACTGCGTTACTTTGTTGCTTGGTTACTTTGTGACGACGCTGACTGATGTACAGTGTACCATTGTTGAACACACTTTGGGCAAGGCAGGAAAACAGACGACGAATTCACTGAATTCACTGAAGTTTCAGTGAGTGAGTGAGTTCATGCATTCTGAATTCTGAATGCTGAATTCTGAATGTTGAATTCAGCTTTTTACACTGGAGAGTCAGCGAGCTGGGCTCATCGCGATGAGTCAGTGGGAAGGAAGGCGGACCATACCCCGCCCCTTCCCCTGATCACAGAAACCTGCAATTTATGGGACGCCGATGACGACTACATACGACCCGTCAATTGCGGTGTCGGCAGTACTTTTCTCGACGCGTACGCACAACTTCACAATAGTTCTGTCAGCATACTTACACTGCCTAGAGTAGAAAACTGCGCCTTGTGCGGCATTGGTCTATGCTAGCAATCACTATCCCAAGTACAAAATTGAATCATGCCACGACTGCATCGAGGGGTTGACCGTGCCCCATTTCGCCAACTTGAGTGACTGTGAGTGAGCGGCGTGCGTTGGCCGGAATCTCCCCCTCTGCGCCAACGCACTCCTTTAGTACAACGCAGTCCTGCCGGCTCCCAGCCCCACTAAACCGCCACTCTAGGATCGACCGCGAGGTCCAATGGGCGTGGACGCGGCGTTCAATCAGTCAGTCGACCCGGCGTTCACGCAGTGACGAAGTTCGTCACGTGGCGCCACCACGCAATTCAAAAAAGCGCCCACGCGCGCAAAGCACATCGACTAAGTAAAGTCCCTCATGCGGATACATATCAGTTGAATTCAAATCATTGAATTCCCTGCACAAACTATGATACGAGGTACCCACGAATAGGAATATATCCGAATGCGCAGAGTTTTTCCCACGTGGCCCCGGCGTGCCCGTGGAGTGTGTGGGCAGGAAGGCGGAATTCAGTCCGTTCTCAGTCGGTCGTCAGTCGCGAAGCCGATGCGCTGGCGGACGGATTTGAACTCACAACGTCGCGTCAGTCAATCAGTCAACAGCCTCTGCAGCCACGCGGCTACTTTACACGTCACACGCCGAGTATTCTACCGCATCAGTCGATGAGCGTAGTGGTAATGCACTATGTAAAATGGTCACTTTGGGGGTTACTCAATCAGTCGACTGCTGTGGCGGTGGACGGTAGTACCACGGGCTCTCTTGAGGGAGTAAATGACGTTTTTGGAACGGTTTGCGAGGATGCAAGAGAAGCCGGGTTTCGCTGGCGGTGGGTGCACACGTTGCGGCGACTGCACTCTCGTCGCACGTGCTTCGTTCGTTCGTTCATTTGTTCGTTCGTTCGTTCGTTCGTTCGCTCATTCATTCGTTCGTTCGTTTGTTTCTTCGTTTGTTCATTCGTTCGTTCGCTCATTCGTTCATTCGTTTGCTCCGTCCTTCAGTTCCCTCCCTTTTGCCTTGCCTTCCCTTCCCTTCTGCAGTTGTTGGTGCGTGCATGCACTGATGACCGTGGCAGTGCTGCAGCGTGTTACGCGGCAACGAGCGAACCCGAACCAACAGAGACAAAAAGCCTACTCGAGCGGAGTGCGGGGAATTCGCCCGAACCGCCTCAAGCAAGCAAGTCTTTGTCCTTCTCTGCCCACGACGTCTGTTCGCCACTGGCTGGTGCATAAAATAGCCGAGCGGACATGCGGCGATGGACACCACGTCGGCCCCACAAGATGCGCGGCCCAACTCACGGGTTAGCAAAACCACGGGCGCGTCAACTAAGGAGGTGACTTGCTTTACGTGATCACCTGCGCTGTTCCAAGAAAAAATTGCACGTTTTTCTTTGCCTTTCAAACTCTGGTCGCCATGTTACGCCGCTCCAGCCGCCGTACGGCGGCGAAACTCGCTGCTGCCGCGAACCAGTCGCCGTCAGCAGTCGCAGCCGCCGTCAGCGCCACCGCCACCCCAGTGTCGCAGTCTTCTACCGTTGATGCGACTGCTGTACCGATTTCTCAGACAGGATCAACGAAGCGACAGTCCACCCAAGTCAAGGTTGCAAAACCGGCGCCCAAAGCCGCGAGGCGGTCCAGAGCCGCGGCACCCGCGGCACCCGCGGCCTCGGGTGACTCCGTCGACGTGCCGATTGCGGTTGCCACCGCAGTGGCGAGGACGAGGAGAAATCCGAAGCCTCTCGCTCGGGCGTACGCACGCCGCTTCGACATGCATCTCAAACTACTGAAAGAATACAAGCAGTCACATGGTGGCCGCGATCCTTCGAGGGACTATTCTGTTCTGCACAATGGCACCAACGTCAATCTGGGGAAATGGTGCCACAACCAGCGCCAGAAGAAGAACCGTAAGCAGCTGTCGCAAGCATGCATCGACGTTCTCGATAGTGTGGATTTCACGTGGGGAGGGTCCCCGGAGACAGCGTGGAAAGAGTACTTCGAACTGGTGAAAACGTACAAAGCCGCCAACCACGGCAACGATCCACCCCAGCACTATTCCGTGCAGGTGCATGGTAAAACCATGAACATCGGCACCTGGTGCCGGACGCAAAGGTACCGCAAAAACAGCCAGAAGTTGAGCCAGCGCCGTATCAACAAACTCAATTCAATCAACTTCACTTGGGGTCGTTCTCCAAACAAATCCTTCGATGAGAACTTCCAAGCTTTGAAAGCTTACAAGCAGGAACACGGTGAGTAATATTCGCCCCGTGGCTTAACGGTACTGTTGTCGGCCCCTAAAATGCTGACCGCTGCGTTCCATTGACCTTAGGCCGCGATGCTCCCCGAAACTTCTCCGTTGATCTTCCTGGCGGGCGCACACTCAAGCTCGGAACGTGGTGCGACCGACAAAGGAGGCGACATTGTACGTCTCGCTTACGGCGGATTGTTGTCTCGTCGTTGTGTGACCACGCTCACTGTGTTGTTTTTGTGGTTGCAGCGGTTGGCAAGCTCAGCAGCGACCGAGTGGAACGACTGGACAGTATTGGTTTCACTTGGGTGGTAAAAGCTCGAACCAGCGCAGTTGCTACGTGGGACGAGCAACTCGAAGCGTTGCGATCATACAAAGAGGCCAATGATAACGCTGATCCTCCAAGAAAGTTTCAACAGACGTTACCCGACGGGCGCCTCGTGAACCTCGGAAAATGGTGTGACACGCAGCGCTGGCACAAAAAGCAAAACAAGTTGTCGGAAGATCGCATCCGCAAGTTGGAGGTTTGACACGCTCTTGCCCCCCACTGCTCGTGTTCGACCTGCGCCTCGCTAACGTCGACCCTGTTTTGTTGCAGGCGTTGCAGTTTCGGTGGACATTCAACGTCACAGCCGCTTGGAGGCAGTACTACGATGCCTTGGTGGCGTACAAAGCTAAAAACCGCGGCAGAGACCCATCGTCGACTTGCAGCATCACCACCGACGATGGCAAGGTGCTCAACCTTGGCTCATGGTGCAAGACTCAACGCAAAGGGAAAAAGAAGGGCACCATTGATCAAGAGCGCATGCGTCTTTTGGACGAGGTGAACTTCTTGTGGCACGTCAACAAAGCAATTTCATGGGACGAGTATTACGATTTTCTGTTGGAGTACTACCAAAATTACGGCAACGCTAACCCGCCGCTCACCCTCGGTGCCGAAGTCCGCAGCGGTCGCCGCTTCAACCTCGCCACGTGGTGTGATCGCATGCGCCGGCTGCGTCGCAAAGGCGAACTCCCGGATGACCAGCGGGTGCGTGGGCGCACCGCCAGTTTTTGTGTTATGTATCGCCCATTATCTTGGAGCTGACAACTGCCTGTCTCTGCTGTGTGATCGTGCACAGGAAAAGCTGGACGCCATCAATTTCGAGTGGAAACCCCGTCGCGGAGTGTACACCCCGTGGGAGGAGCAATATGAAGCTCTGGTGGAGTACAAGAACACGCATGGAGCGGACCAAGATCCGCCTCGCAAGTACTCTGTGCAAGGCGCTGGGAATCGCCAGCTCAACCTTGGAAAATGGTGCGACACGCAGCGGCAAACGAAGAAGCAAGGCAAGTTAACTGCGGATCGCATCGAGCGTCTGGAAAAGATTAATTTCAAATGGGCACCCTACGTGACCGTGGACTGGAGTGTGTACTTGGATGCTCTAACGAAGTACAAGGAAGCTCATGTAAGTTGCCAGCGCACATGGTGGTATGCGTCATCGCAATTCTGCACAATCTTAACAGTTCTCGTTGTCAGGAGAACAAAGACCCACCACCACAATATCAACATGAAATCGATGACGGAAGCAAGATCAAGCTAGGAGCGTGGTGTATGAACCAACGCAAGGCGAAAAAGAAGAAGACGTTGAATGCTGAACGTGTTGCGGCCTTGGATCGCATCGGTTTTGCTTGGGTGCGCGCCAAGGCTCCCGGTTGGGAAGAACATTTTGAGGCTCTCAAAGTCTACAAGCAATTCAATGACAATAAAGACCCCGCGAGCGACTACATTGTGCAACTCAGAATTGGAAAGACAACAAGGTTGGGGCACTGGTGTGAAGCACAAAGGCGACTGAGACGCAACGGCAAGTTGAGTCGCGTCCGCTTTGAGCAACTTGACGAAATTGGTTTTGGCTGGGAAAGCGTCGCTCCTTCCCCAACGAAGCGAAAACGCGGTGGTAAAGGAGCCAAGGATGATGACTCTGATGTGGTCGTTGTTGAAGTTGCTGTTGAACCGGTTCCTGCGAAGACCAGCGCCCGGGCAGCGAAGGTAGCCCGACGTGATGCCGATGATGCTGACTCTGAGGCCGCAGTTGTGTAAAACCCAACCACCCTGGTCTTCTTTTATGCAAGTTATACTAATAATTACGTGATCAATACCATACCTTTGATTGACGTCTTGTGCGTGCGGCGCACGACCTCGAGGCATTGGCGAGCAAGCGAGCAATGTCCGATCTCCAAGCAGTGACTGTAAAACTACCTGGGTTATCGGATCGATCCATCAGGCTATCATATCAATGCTGCGATTGATTTGATTCGAGGCAGAACGATTACTGTTTAGTACACTCACACAAGTCGTTTGACGATTACGTGCACTCTTGGCACGCACCAGTCATAAAACTGAACACGCAACATCAACTGTACGTTACAGATTTAACTAAACAAAGCGATGGTTTCCCAACAAATGCTATCTCTAGTAGAGCGACAGACTCTCTGACAGAATCAGAGAGCCTGAAGGGGTGTAACCCCAACGGTGGAGTTGCCTCCACCTCTTATTTTTCGGTTCTTGATGTACCTCAGCAGAATGTTTCTACCTCAGGAGTTCGTTTCCGTATCCGCAGAGTCTGTCGTTGTGCATGACCACAACCTCTCCGACCAGTCCTTGCATAACTGTGTCCAGAAGGGCTTGACTTTCGAGGTCCGCCTTTTGGTGGGCGCTGCTGCCTCTGGCTTAGACGATCTTCTCTTTCGTGGCTTCTTGGATGGTTTCACCGAAGAGGCGCTGGACGTCGGCGGCGTTGTATAGGCGACGTCCTCCTGGTCCCGTGCGGACGAAGCCCATGCGTCCATCCTCAGCCCATCGCGTGAGCGTCTGGCTGGAGACGCAGAAGTTGCGCTGGATGACGTGCGCAGGCAAAAAACCGCGCCTGTGGATTTGACATCTCTTTATTGAGTTGGAGAAAAAGTGATGGACAAATCGTCGATCTCAGTGGCCAAACCAGATGCTTCTCCACAATTCATGTCCCACTCACGACTCAAACATTGCAGGGTTCCGTGATTTCTGAAGTCGTTTGTTTGTTGGAGTTGCTGCGTTTGTTGACTCAAAGGCCTGCGTCCTGGGCGAAGACCTGTCTGTCCTGTGGGTATACGCGCCCACGCGCACAATCCTTAATTAAGTCCAGGACGTCGTGGGTGCTGCGCACCCACACCCACAACGCAAGTTGGCGCGACACGCTCTTCAAGTTGGCGCGACACGCTCCTCAAGTTGGCGCGACACGCTCCTCAAGTTGGCGCGACACGCGCTCCTCAAGTGGGCGCGACGCGCTCCTCAAGTTGGCGCGACGCGCTCCTCAAGTTGGCGCGACGCGCTCCTCAAGTTGGCGCGACGCGCTCCTCAAGTTGGCGCGACACGCTCCCATCACGCTCCCATCAAGTTGGCGCGGCACACACTCCGGCCACGAGCACTCATACTCTTGGTGCGAGTGTCCACTTTTATAATTACCTCCGTTTGCCCACAGCTCTCCCCAATACGCCACCCAACTAGTTCCTTATTTTGGTACTGTATAGCTGCCGGTAATGTGTCCGCAGAACCGCGGAACCTCAATTCAACTCCGCACAAACTGCCGACTGTGGACTGCCGACTGACTGCCGTCGATGCGTCGATGACGGCGATGTTACATACATTGTAATACCTACTTTATGAAGTTAGATGGTACTTCAACGCACTTTCGAATACAATTGAAGACGGTCCCCCTGGTCCCCCTGTCGCGCAGCCATAGAAGGGTCGCGAATCCCCATAGATCTCGTAGTATTATGCGGTTTACGAATGAACTGTACGCGGTGAACCAGTGGAATGCTAATTGTAGATATCCTTGGCGTTGGCCGTGGTGGCGTTGTGCCGGTGCACTGCACTACACCACATTCGTTCGTTCCGTTATCGCCACGATACTGCCCCTCCATCCCGCTTTCACCGTTCACCGTTCACCACCGCTGCAACGTTGCCGCCCGTGACGGCGCCGCGTTGCGTACTCCGAGTACTCCGAGTATGATATCGCCACACTCCTCGCACACTCGCAGACTTACTTCTTGCACGTGAAAAGATGGCACGCAGAGGCCGGCCGCGCGTGGCGTCGGTCGCGCTGCGGTCACGCAAGTGCCACCGACACCGCGTCGATGTAGGGTGTGAGTGCCAGCCATGGACTGAAGACAGTGGCGATATCACTGCTCCAGTGGCAATGGAACTTCTTTTTGTGACGTGCGGAAGGTGAGTGCACAAGCGGGCCGGGAGTAAACAGCCACCCGGTCGCTTGCTTGGAGCATGAAGTCGCGAGTACGCGCCGACTGAAAGGGCAGAGTCCCTGTGCAACGTGGTCGCCGATCAGCATGTGGCACTATCTTGTTAGCATGAGTTCAGCGAGCATCACTAGCAAAGAACCCACGCCCAGTATTCCGAGCACGAGCACCAACTGTCAAACTACCCACCAAGACGCGCCCCCCCCGGCCTCCTACTCCTTCTACTCCTACTCCCCCTACTCACACGACCACAACACCACCGCCCTGACAATTGAAGCCCGCTCGAGGCAAGCGGTTGTTCGTGTGAGATTCGCCGTGTCCTTTTGCACAGCCAGAACGAAAAACCAAAACACCTGCGCACAAAATTATTCCACTCCCGAAAAGGCGGAGACCTGATCATTGAACAATACATCTGTGTCCACTTTTTTGTACGTCAACATGGGATCTGGAGGCTCAAAGTATGACAAGGATGCTGAAAAGGCACGGTGGCAGAAGATGAGCGGGCCGCCAACAACTGTACACACAGGCCCCCGTGCCATCCTAGTGCCCAGAGGTCACGAAAACCAAGTAACTTTTTCAGAATCCAAAACACTTCAGAGTGATGGAGGCGTCGCAACTATGGCATGTTCCTCACACAAAGGTTTTGGTCTAGTTGTTACTCACGCTAACGCCAGATCAATATACACCGTCAACTACTACGAAGTCGGCTTCGCGGAAACCAACGCGCCGATGACGCTGCGACGAAACGGACCTTTTTTAATCAATGATCACCTCAGCATGGCCCTCGACATTGGATTCGGCAAGATGAACCCATACAACGTGATTTCTGTGGTTCAAGAATCTGGCAGCATCAGCAAGACTCTGAGGAGCAAAGGCCGCAAATGGATTGTCAACGCCGACGGCACAGTGTCCCCTGAGAAGAGTCCGGATCTAGTCCTAGGGTTTTCGCCACCGCGTTTGCAACTTGTGGTGGGTAATTGTGACAGAGCTCTTCGCGTAACGAACGGCCAGCAAATTGCCGCAGCTACGTCGGATGCCGCCGCGATCCCACTCATGTTCGGTGACAACTGGGCTTTGTCATTCGCGGAATTAGACGAGTCGGTGCAAAATTTCGACGAATGGAGCGTTACGCCAGCGCTTGTTCGCGAAGCCCACTTGGCGGCCAGAGTGAGCTACCCAAATGGCTTCCTGTGTTCCCACGGCCCTCGGGGCAAATTTTTTGCTTTGGACGTCGCAATGTGGCAATACTTGGCGAATCAACCAGTAAATTTTGTGGCTGGAGCAAATAGATCTCGAACTTGTTTAAACGGCGGAGGACGCAGTTGGTTCGTGAGGCCTGATGGCTGCATTCAGTCCGGGGGCAACTCAACACTGTTTATTGGATGCGATTGCTACATCGCTGAGTACGCAGCGATGGTCGCGGCCAAGATCAGATAGCTTGCTCACCTCGTGCAAGTAGGCGGAATCATCGCTGGCAATACTGTCCGTGGCATCTCTCGGGTGTCTTAATTTAACACTCCTTCAGCCCACAAATCCCGTCCTTGTGGTGTTTTGTCCTCACATTGCTTTGTCGCATTTCATTTCACGGTTGAGGGCATGCCCGAACCCATGCTGCTCGTTCTATTCAATGGTGGTGTACCTGCATTGTTTGCGCCTGCTTTGACGTGTCCCCTCTTGCCATTGGACAACAAGGCAAGGCGGGCCTATGGACGGTATTTATTTGCTGGTGTGGTGCAACAACCACACCAGCAAATAAAAATGACCGGCTGAGCAAGGGGTAATAGTTCAGAGCTATTATGAATGAAACGACTGTGTATCGTAGAAACAGCCATGGGTTCTGAAGAAGTACTGAAGAAGCAAAGAGAGCAGCGCATTACTTACCCCTTCGGCTGACATTGAAACAATGACATTGAAGCGATTCGCGCACCTCGCGAAGATGTGCCATCCACGTGAATTTCTCAAGTGTGTAATTACACGATTAAATCATGTAATTACACAATCTAATCGTGTAATTACATGCTACTCCACTCATTGAGTTGACTGTGTGGCGTGAGTGATTAGTGGGCGCTGATAGGGAGCGAGTGGGCGTGAGGCCGGCACAGATGACTGATTTGTGGGCGCTGAAGGCGGAGGAGTGAGGGAATTGGGTGGGCAGCGTTTCATTCATTGTCAGTTGAAAGTTGGAAGTCGTCGTCGTCGTCGTTGTCGTCGTTGTCGTCGTCGTCGTCGTCGTCGTCGTCGTCGTTGTTGGATGACGACGGCGGCGATTGCGACAATAACAACGACGACAACGACAATGGCGACGGTGGTGACGACAACAATAACAAAGACGACTGCGACAATGACAATGACAGGTACAGTGAAAACCACAATGACGATGAGGACGACCACAACCACATCACCGGCAACGACCAATGGCATCACGATAGTGTCAACAACCACAACAACGACAAAAGCGGGAGAGAGACACCAACGGGTGTATGGATGCATAGATTGATGGAGCGAGGCAACCACTGACGTGCATTTTTCGATGAACTGCTCGTTGTTCTTGTGCTTTTTTTTTTGCTCATTTTCGTCGTCAGTGTGGTCGTGTGGACTGTCGGGTGCTAGCCAAAAATGTGAACAGTGGAAAGCAATGAGCCCAAGTGTTTTGCTACACAATTAGTTTGCTGTAGTTCCTGTGACCATGCCGAAAGGCAAGGCCAAGTCCAGGCGCCCTGCGTCTGGGAAACGGTCGTCAACACAGGTGAAAAAAACATCCCCCGCAAAGCCAGGTACTAAATCGTCCGGCGCCCCTTTTGTCGCAGAGGCGAAGGCGGTAAGGGGAACAATCTCACAATTCAAAAAGTACATGGTCAAGTTCTGGACGTCAAGCCTGCTCGTCCCTCAAGCACCAGGTGAGGTAATCGGCCTTTGCGCCAAGCCACGAAATGCACGACAGGTCTTGGGAATTGACATTTACGAAATGCAACTCTTGTGTCACAACTTTAAAGCCAACAAAGTTTATGAGTTGTTTCACGTGTTTTGTGAAAGACGCGAAGAATTCGTCAAGTTTATGGGCAACTTTTTCCATCCAAAGCAGCAGACAACCATTGTAGCCCAACTGGATCGTATTCAAGAAGCGATCAACGATGATCCAGAATTCGCGACACTTGTAGAAAACGAAGAACAAAGAACCCTGAAGGCCAGAGCAGCAGAGCTGGAAAGAATAGAAGCCGCAGAAAAGGCCAAACAAGAAGCTGCGGCCAAGGAACTTCGAGATGCAGAAAATCTACGAAACTTTGAAAACGAGGAGCAAGCCGCAAACCAAGTCGCACAAAACGCGCCGCCTGCAAGAAAGAAAAAATCACGCAAGAAGAAACCCCCTTCACGCGGCCTCCCTCCCGCACATCCCGGCAGCCGTCCGGTCAGCAAATCAAGCGCTCGGTCAGCGACCACGAGCGATGGTTCGCGCCCTTCCAGTCGCGCAATGGCACAAGAACGGCCCAAGATGACTGAACATTCCGACAGTGATGGTTCCGCAAAAAGGTCCGCACGTTGGTTCTTGATCCGCGGTCTTAGCTTCCCAGACTGCAGCTTGCAAAATGTGATAACATTTGTTCCGTTCTTTTGTTAGGCAATCAGCCAATGGACCAGAATCCACCCTGAAACTGCCTGTATTAGTGCCTCAGCAACCCAAGTCAGATGCTCGCCATCGAATTCAAAGCAGGAGCAGCCAGTCGGGCGCAGCGGCTCACCAAAGTCCACACAACATTAGTGGTACTGCCACTGCAGGTGATGCAGCAAAAGAAGACGTAGTAAACCAAGCACTCCTTCGCAACGCGTTTGAAGCTCCAGACGCTCCGGAGTCTAACCTTGACTCTTATTTGCGGGAGACCGAAGCTGCTGTGAACACGGAGGAAGAGGAAGCCGCTTTAGCAGTGTTCAAAGCCGACAAGTTCAAGACCAAATCTCTCAAGCAGTACTTCGTTCATGAAGAGGTCGACAAGCAAACCGAGCTTGATCTCAATCACTTCAGTTTGGGTGTCGATGAAACCAATATGCTCTATGGATATTTGGAAGACAACAAGGAAATTAAGTCCGTGTGCTTACAAGGAAACCGCATTGGACCTCGATGCGCCCCGTTTTTGGCCAAAGTGATCAGCAAAAATTCATCCATCACAAAAATGGACCTCAGCAACAATTGCCTTGGTACCAGTGTTGTCGCACTCGCGCATGCATTGAAGGACACGAAGACACTCAATTGGCTCTCATTGAGAGGAAACCAAATCCGTGGAGCCGCGCGGCAGTTTGCTGATGGGCTACAGCACAACACATCACTCAAGGCTCTGGATTTGTCGTACAATGACATCGACGACGAGGGAGGCTACTGCATTGCCCGCGCACTCCAGGATAACAAGACTCTCAAAGAACTGAACATGAGCTGGAATTGTATGGGAGCCTTCACCGGAGAAGCCCTTGGGCAAACTTTAAAATGGAACAAAACTATTTTGTCCATGAGTCTGGCATGGAATAACCTTTGCACAGAAGGCTCCATCGGGCTGGCAGAAGGCTTGGCTCAAAATAAGAGCATCCAGTTCCTGGATTTGTCCTCGAACCGTATCAACTATGCCGCGGTGTGCCTGTTCGCCGATGCCGTGTCTCTTAACCGAACCGTGAAGAATGTGCAAATGAACAACAATCCTCTTGGAACCGCCGGAACCCACTTGTTGTTCACAGCAAGTGAAGTGAACACTGGTCTCCAACAAATCGGGATCAACCGTGTCTCTGCGCCGCCTCACACGCAGCGAATTCCTCCAGAGTTGCACTATTTCGATACACATCGACTCTCCGGTCACTACATCCTGAATTTGGAGGTGAGATGGGACCACGCCATAGCGGAACTGCTTCGTTACCGTGTGGCGAGCAAGCAAGGGCAAATATTCCGACTCTGTTTGAATGATGAACCACTCACAGTAGATTTTGCCAACTTCCTCGTCCCGCTGGAAGGTGAGCTATCATTTGATTTTCTGTCGAACGAAATGATTCAGAAAGCGAACATGCGGGTCACCGAGCACAAAGAAGCTCCGAACAGTGTTCACTATGTTCTGGACTTGGCAAAAGCTGATGACAGGGACGTCTACTCGAGCCTGTGTTCTCAAGCACGCGCACAGGCAGGCGAAAACTTCGTAAACGAAACACTCAATGGAGAAAAGTTTGAGTTCGACGAGGAGCAACCCAAGGATCCAACAGAGCGCCTCACGCGTGGCATAATCGAACTTGACTTCGTCACAACTCGGTTATCTCACGAAGCTCGATACCAGTTCGACCTCCGGGACCCAATTCAACATGCGAAAGCGACGAAGATGTTGGAGCGCGTGTACTTGTCGCAAAAAGTTGGCATGCTGGCAGATGTGAAGGCTGAAGAAGAAGGCGATGCCCCGAATGATGGCGAAACAGAAAATCCTGATGCTGAAGCCCCACCCAAGGATGAAGGTGAAGAGACGAAGAAGTTGGGCACTATTGGATCAACTCAAGGAGGAGGTGACCAATGGACAAATGTTACAGTCGACGGCAAAAAGGTCAACGTGCACGAATGGAGAGTGAACATCGATTCCAAGGGTGCCTTCAAATGGCGTGAGGACATTGATTCCAAGGGCGTAGAAGACACGTTGCGGGCGACGTGGCGTGTTCCAACAAAAGGTATACTAGAGTTCGATCTCATCACGTCCAACCCCATGTATATGTTTTCGGATCACTACCGTTTGAACTTGGCCAACGTCAAAGATCGCCAGCTGGCGGAAAGTCTGCGTGTATCTGCCGCCCTGCAGCCAGGTGAAAACTGGTGGAATGAAACTTTGAATGGGTATCGATTTGATCTTCAAGAAATTGTATCTGGCAACAACAATCGGTTACCGAGCAGGGGTATTTTAGAGTTCGACATTGTGATGTTAGCACCGCAGCGAGGAAACTTGGTCATGAAGCAAGACCATTACATTTTTGATCTGGAGGATCCAGTCGAGTTTGAGTGCGTGAATTTGATGCGCCAAAGGGTGATGAAGTATCGATTGAGTCAGGAAGAATTTTGGATGCATGTCCGGTTTAATGACCATGTCATCCCAGCGTCCATGGTTTGGCGCGCAATGTGGCAGATTCCCACCAAGGGTGTGCTTGAGTTCGACTACGTGACATTCGAGACGGATCGGCGGGACATGCCACGGAACACTTTCAAGTTGCTCGTGATTGCGTTGAAAGCAGTGAATGACCGCGAAAAGTTTTACCTTTTGCAATCGCAAGATGCGGGTCCTGATCCGTACCATATGACCATTCAACAAGTGAGGAAAGTTTTGAAGTTGTTTGCTCGTGGCACCATCGAGCAGCGTATGGCTTTGGAAGTGTTGCTAAAACTGATCCGCCACCCTCACCAAGCGTTGCACCTGTTGGAATCGGTATCAGATCGTGACAAAAACGCTTTGAAATACTGGGCCTTGCATTCAAAATGGATGACATGACGACATTTGCGAGTGGCGTGCAAACATCACAAGAAACCAATGTGTGAGTTTACTATAGCATAGTCCAACATAAATATTAGTGTTGTTTTTTTGCAACATCGCAGGTCGTCTTGCAAATAAACAGTTGCGGCGTGTGCGATGACCCAGCTCTAGTACGCCATCTTATCTCGCCCTTTCGACTTCGTTGGCGATACATGCTCTTCGAAACTTGAAAAAGTTTCTTTCCACGATTTTTTGGGATCAATGTCCTGTGCAACATTCATCACACAAGTGTCACGTGTCTGAAACCATTTGCACGTTGAAACCATTGATCTCGCCGTCCGCACCTGAAATCTTGAGAGACATGTCGACAAGCACTCCACACTCTTCGCATGATAGTAAAGTTGGCAGCGAATCATGTTTGTCATTTCTTCCTTCAAAGTCTGCAACCTATTGATTTCAAACAACTTCAACTGAAGTTGTATTCATACGCAGTTCCAATGATGTTACGACTCATGTTTTCGACGACGACGGATCCATCACACAACACAACACAACCTCTTTCGTGGTCTGCTTGGTGACATTGGCTAACTGTTCTTCATTTGCTGTTCTGTCAATGACAGCCGACTGGAACTTTTTGCCACCCACGCCTATTGCGTGTTGTGAGTGAACTTCCACACACAAAATGCGGTGATCAACAACACCAAAGCAAAATCCGTACCATCGTCTCGCAATTTGTTGATGGCTTGATTCGACTTCTCCAGCGCCATCAGAACGTCGCTTCGTTTCTGCCGTAGAACTTTAGTTGGTTTATAATACGTACTGCGGAGAAGCGCGAATCTCTCCCGTACTTTTTGTTCCCCTCTTCTCTTCAAAATATTCGAGTAAACTTCGCTTAAGTTTTTTATGCTCACTGCGTAGGCTGCCAATGCCAGCTGCGCTTCTGGTAGTTCTTCGTCACTAGCCAAGTTTTCGAAAATTTTCGCGTGTTTGTCCTGATAGCACATAACACACACACACACGCACACACACACACACACAGCGA
>ENA-OWNT01003327-OWNT01003327.1-seawater-metagenome-genome-assembly--contig:-NODE-3327-length-15287-cov-3.984221_pt1 | contig 15287 bp, 14 predicted proteins | sample MGYA00238136_ERZ651165 | MGnify/ENA primary metagenome ERZ651165 (study PRJEB26861, sample SAMN08777766) | seawater metagenome | isolation source: coastal seawater | place: USA: Florida | collected...
TCTCCATCGTGATCGTGGGCGCGTTCCTTGCCGCCTCGACCGGCATCGTGGGCGCCACCGTGGTGACCATGGGCCTGCTGGCCCTGCCCACCATGCTGCGCAACAATTACAGCCCGGAACTGGCAACCGGTGTGATCGCCGCCTCGGGCACGCTCGGGCAGATCATTCCGCCCTCGATCGTGATTGTTCTGCTTGGCACGCTGGCCGGTGATCTTTACGCCATCGGGCAGGAATCCCGCGCCATTGCGGCGGGCTGCCGTGATGCGCTGACCTATCTGGGCAGCCCGGCCGTTCTGTCGGTCGGTACGCTCTTTCAGGCGGCGCTGCTGCCGGGGATCTTCCTGGCCTTCCTCTACGCGGCCTATGCCTTCGGCTATGCCATGTTGAACCCCGCGAAAGCACCGGCGGTGCAGTTCGAGGGTGGCTCGGACGAGGTGATCACCCGCAATGAGGGCCTGACCTGGTTCCTCGGCGTTCCGGTCGCGATCATTCTGGCCATTGTTGTGGCAGGGCAGGTGGGGCTGGTTGGCAATCAGTCGATCTTCGTCTCCTCCTATTCCGAAGCCGGAGAATCCGCTGACCTGCGCACCAATGTGTCCGATAGCTGCCGCGATGCAATGATTGACCTGCACGGGCAGGATGCCTGGGACGAAGCCGTTGCCCAGCAACAGGCCATTGACGCCGCAGGCGGCACCGAGGCCGCGCATGAACGCACTGCCGAGGAAATGGATGCGGCCCGCGCCGATGCGCTGGCCAGTGTTGCCCCGATCGGCACCGGCGTGGCTGTCTTCTTCGTGATGATGGCGCTGGTGCTGACCACGGCCCGCGGGATCATGCCCTCGGCTGATCCGCGCCCGCTGCTGATTGGCGGGATCGGTATTGCGGCAGCCTTCTTGGTCGATATCGCCTTGATCGGCCCCTCTACCAGTGCCGGCAGAACCTTCATCCTTCTGGCCATTCCCTTCGCGATTACAGCCTATGGGGTGTTGGAGGGCCTGAAGCGTCTGTCCAGCAACGAATTGCTGCGGGTTGTGTTCCCGCCGCTGGTGCTGATCGTTGCGGTGCTTGGCTCGATCCTGGGTGGCATCACCAACCCGACGCCCGCTGCGGCGCTTGGGGCCGGTGGCGCCATCATGCTGGCGGCCTACCGCAAGCTTCAGGAGGAGCAGAAGTCCGGCAAGATCATCCTCTGGGCCAGCCTTGCCATCGTGGTCATGATCCTTTTTGGCATCAATTTCGACCTTCGGGTGAACCGAGAGTCTGTGGCGCTGGAAGACTGGATTGCCTATCTGATCGCGCTTGGCAGCTATCACTTCGCCTTCTTCGGGCTGCTCTACGGGTGCTGGGTGTTGCTGCGCAACGGGGTGCTGACGCCGGTGGTGCGGGAAACCGCCAAGGTGACCTCGATGGTCTTTACCATCCTCATCGGGTCTCAGTTGTTGAACCTGGTTGTGATCTCCTTTGGGGGGGAACACTACATCCAGGATTTCCTGCGCAGCTTCGACACCGAATGGCAGGTCTTCCTGCTGGTGATGGTGATCCTGTTCATCCTGGGCTTCGTTCTGGATTTCCTGGAGATCATCTACATCGTGATCCCGATCGTGGGGCCGGTCATCTACGGCGGCACGATGGACCCGAAATGGGTAACGATCATGATCGCGGTGAACCTGCAGACCAGCTTCCTGACACCGCCCTTTGGTTTTGCGCTGTTCTATCTGCGCGGGGTGGCACCAGCCAGTGTGACCACGGGCCATATCTATCGCGGTGTGATCCCCTTCGTGCTGATCCAGGTGCTGGGGCTCGCCTTGCTGGCCTTCTTCCCGCAGATCGTGACGATCCTGCCGGATCTGCTGCCCAACAACTAAGGGTAGAGCGAGTTCAACAAAAAGCGGGCCTCCGGTATCGGGGGCCCGTTCTGTATTGTGGTTCTGGCGTGATGGGAAGGGATCAGTCGCCCGTGGCGCGCGTGTCCGGCAGGCTCAGCCGGGCCACCTGTTCCGCAATCGGGTCAATGGACAGCGGATGCGCCTCGGCTGCATGAGCGTCGGGGTCTTTCAGAGGCTGCCAGCGGCCGCCCAGAAAGACCTCTAACGCTGAAAACTTGGCCTTGTAGCCCATCTTGGCACTGCCCGGCACCCAATAGCCCAGATAGACGTACGGTAGCCCGGCATCCCGCGCGATCTGGATATGGTCAAGGATCACATAGCTGCCAAGCGATCGGCGCGCCTGATCGGCTTTGAAAAAGGAATAGACCATCGACAGCCCGTCATCGAGCACATCGGTCAGGCAGACGGCGGTCAGGTCTTTGTCGGCCTCGCTATCGCGATATTCGATGACCCGGCTGCGCACTGGGGTTTCCTCGATCATCGCGGCGAATTCGAAGACGTCCATATCGGCCATGCCGCCATCGGCGTGGCGGCTGTCCAGGTAGTGGCGAAAGAGGGCATACTGTTCTTCGGTCGCCCAGGGGCTGCGCGCCTCTCGCAACAGGCCCTGATTGCGGCGCATCACCCGGCGCTGGCTTTTCGACGGCTCGAAATCGGCAACCCGGATGCGGGCGGACAAACAGGCCGAGCAATCAGAGCAGGACGGGCGATAGAGCACGTTCTGCGACCGTCGAAATCCCTGTTTGGACAGCGAATCGTTCAGCTTTTCGGCGTGATCGCCCTGTAGGGCCGTAAACAGCTTGCGTTCCCGCTTGCCCTCTAGATATGGGCAAGTTTGCGGGGCCGTCACATAGAATTGTGGCGCAAGCGGTAGGCTGTGGCGCATGTCGTCCCGTCTGCAGTGGTTGCTGTTACAGTCCTGTCACGGGAAAGCCTGCATCAGGATGGGCGGGCGGGCAACCCATTTCGACGCAACCCGCCCGGCAACCGCGCGTCAGCGTGGCCGGTTGATGGCCGCCGTGCCCAGAAAGGCGTCGGGCAGGCTTTGATGGCGCTGGCCAAGGGCGATCATGGCAATGGACAGTACTTGCGGCAGAAAGAAGCTGGCGCAGACCAGATAGGCACCGGTATGCATCATGGCTTCGGTGCCGTTTAGGCGGGCGCCTTGCGCGTTGCGCAACTCGATATTCATCAGCCGCATCCCAAGCGTGGCCGACCCCGCCCCGATGCTGAGACTTCGGTAGAGAAAGCTGGTGGCAATCCAGAAGAGTGGCCAGAGAAACCAGGCCAGCGACAGGGTCATAAGGCCAAGCAGGATCATGGCAATGAAAATCAACGCCACATCCACGACCCAGGCGAACAGACGCTTGGCGGGGATGCCGTCATAAAAGACGGCCTGGCGGTCGGGGTCGGGCAGGGCGGAAGTCATGGTATAGGTCATGGCGCGTTTCTTGAGGATTGAAAAGGGCCGACCGCGCGGGGACAGGCGCGGTCGGCGGGGCAGAGGCCCGGTTCAGGGGCATCAGGCCTCTACGGTTTCGGCGTCCACAGCCTCTTCGCGGGCGCGGCGGGCACGATCGGCCATGAACTGGTCGAACTCGGCCTTGTCCTTGGCCTCGCGCAGGCGGTTGAGGAAGCTTTCAAAGGCATCCTGCTCTTCTTCCAGCCGGCGCAGCGTGTCGGCCTTGTAGGTGTCAAAGGCGGTATTGCCCGAACTGCGGATGGCGTGACCATGGGAACGGGTGTGGGAACGGCAGCTTTTGTTGAACATACGTTTGCTCCAGATCATGTAGAAGAGAAGGGCGAGACCAACAGGCCAGAAGAAGATGAAGCCAAGGACCATAGCGGCGATCCAGGCGCCCTTGCCCTTGTCATCGAGCCAGTCTTCGGCGCGCGAAAACCAACCTTTGGCGGTGTCGGCCACATTGGTCGTGGTGGCGGTTGCAGTCATTATGTCCTCCGTCAGGTGCTGATGTAAATTCTCTTTACATGAGCTGAGATGGGGAGGAGGGAGGGGGGCTTCAAGGGGGTATGTGAAAACTATTTACATTTTAGGTGTCATCGCGGGACACCAAGTTTTGCAGTCAGGGACAGGGAATTTTGCAGCAGTAAATGCGATCACCGGAGCGGCATCAAAGGCGACAGAGCGAGGGACCGAAGGCGAGATCTGCACAATCGGGTCAAGCGGTGGGTTGCGGGCGTGGATGCGGGGTTCAGTTGCCCCGCCAGATCCAGCCGCCGCCGAAGATACGGCTGCCGTCGGGGTCGTAGAACACGCAGGCTTGGCCGGGGCTGACGCCTTCTTCGGCCATGATCAGTTCCACCTCTGCCTCGGTGTCCGAGATCGGGCGGATGACCGCTTCGCGCGGGGGGCGGGTGGATCGGATCTTGACCGACAGGTGCCATTCGGGACGCGAGGTGAAGGGCTCATCCCCCAGCCAGTTGATCTCGCGCACTGGCACGATACGCTTGGACAGTGCCTCTTTCGGGCCGACCACGACCTGTCGCGTGTCAGGGTCCAGCCGCACCACGTAAAGCGGTGTGTCCAGCCCGCCGATGCCAAGCCCGCGCCGCTGGCCGATCGTGTAGTGGATCACGCCGCGATGCTGGCCCAGAACAGTCCCGTCCATATCGACAATATCGCCGGGGTCGGCCGCGCCCGGGCGCAGCTTCTCAATGACCGAGGCATAATTCCCATCGGGCACAAAACATATATCTTGGCTATCGGGTTTATCTGCAACCGGCAGCCCGTATCGCGCCGCCAATTTGCGCGTTTCATCCTTGGATGGCAAATGGCCGAGGGGAAAGCGCAGGAATTCCAGCTGTTCTTTCGTTGTCGAAAACAGGAAGTAGCTTTGGTCGCGCGACGAGTCGGTGGCGCAATGCAATTCGGCCCCGTTTTCGCCCTCCATTCGCTGAATATAATGCCCGGTCGCCATACAGTCCGCGTCCAGATCGCGGGCGGTTTCCAGCAGATCCTTGAACTTCACCCGCTCGTTGCAGCGGATGCAGGGCACCGGCGTGGCCCCCGCAAGATAGCTTTCCGCGAACTCGTCGATGACCGCATCCTTGAAGATGTTTTCATAGTCCAGCACGTAGTGGGGGAATCCCATCTCCTCCGCCACACGTCGCGCATCGTGGATGTCACGGCCCGCGCAGCAGGCGCCCTTCTTGGCCAGCGCCGCCCCGTGGTCATAGAGCTGCAGGGTCACGCCAATGACGTCATAGCCTTGTTCTGCAAGCTCTGCCGCCACAACCGAGCTGTCGACGCCACCCGACATCGCCACCACGACGCGGGTTTCCGAGGGCGGTTTGGCAAAGCCAAGTGAATTCACGGGATGTGGGTCAAGGGGCATGGGCGTCTCCGGGGGTTCGGGCGCAATATAGGAAAATGCCACCTATCCACAAGGGACGTGCTTACCGGCTGTTAAACTCTTTACGACAGGGTGGCCCCCAACCCGAGAGGTGAGAGGAGCGCCATGTATATCAGACGTGTCAAAGGGGTCCATTCCATTACCCTTCCCGATGGCAGTGTTATGACACGCGCCGATTTGCCCAGTGCTTCGACCCGACGATGGGTTGCCAGCCGAAAGGCAGCTGTGGCAAATGCCGTGTCATACGGTCTGCTGGATCGGGACGAAGCCTGTCGCATTTATGCGCTTTCCGAAGAGGAATTAGACAGTTGGACTCGCGCCGTTTCAGAACATGGGGAGCAAGCATTGAAAGCAACAGCCCTGCAGCGATTTCGCGCATAATGCAATTTGGGGATTGCAATAAACGAATTTTTGATAAGACTGTCTAAAAAGATAACTTGAAATTAACGAAGTGCCCCCATGGTCGTAACCAGTTCGAGAGTTTCGGAGAGTTCGTAATGCGTGTCCTGCTTGTAGAAGATGATCCTACCACCTCGAAAAGTATTGAGATGATGCTCAGTCATGCAAATCTCAATGTCTATTCGACCGATCTGGGGGAGGAAGGCATCGATCTTGCCAAGCTGTATGATTACGATCTGATCCTTCTCGATCTGAACCTGCCCGATATGAATGGGCATGAGGTGCTGCGCCAATTGCGTCTGGCCCGGGTAGATACGCCGATCCTGATCCTGTCGGGGTCGGACGACACGGAAAGCAAGATAAAGGGATTCGGCTTCGGTGCCGATGATTATCTGACCAAGCCGTTTCATCGCGATGAACTGATCGCCCGCATCCATGCCATCATTCGCCGGTCCAAGGGCCATGCGCAATCCATGATCAGGACGGGGCGGATCAACGTCAATCTCGATGCCAAGACCGTCGATGTGGACGGGCGCACGGTGCATCTGACGGGCAAGGAATACCAGATGCTGGAATTGCTGAGCCTGCGAAAGGGCACGACGCTGACGAAAGAGATGTTCCTCAACCACCTCTATGGCGGCATGGATGAACCCGAGCTGAAGATCATTGACGTGTTTATCTGCAAGCTGCGGAAAAAACTGTCGCAGGCCACCGGCGGTGACAATCATATCGAGACCATCTGGGGCCGGGGCTATGTGCTGCGCGACCCTATTGAGGAAGCTCAGCCGCAAGGCTTCGCCGCGTCGGCCTGACTTTCTGCTCTCCTGACTGGACCTCCCGGTTGCGGCCTCCTATCACTTCAGGAGGCCGTGACAGTTTCGAGGGGCAGAAATGGCGACGCAATCCGAGACACCGGAAGACCGGGCACGAGCCCTGACCGAGGCAGAGGCCCCGGCGCGTCTGAAAGCCCTGGCCGAAGCGATCGCGCGGGCCAATGACGCCTATCACCGTCAGGATGCGCCCGACATATCGGATGCGGATTATGACGCGCTAAAGCGCGAAAACGCGGCATTGGAGGCACGGTTCCCGGCGTTGAAACGCGCTGACAGCCCGTCCGATCAGGTCGGCGCCGCCCCGGCAGAGGGGTTTTCCAAGGTTACTCATGCGGTGCGGATGCTGTCGCTCGGCAATGCGTTTGACGACGAGGATGTCGCCGAGTTCGCGCGTTTCATCCGCAATTTCCTGGGGCTCGCCCCCGACGCGCCGCTGGCCTTCACGGCGGAACCCAAGATCGACGGCCTGTCCCTGTCCCTGCGCTATGAAAACGGCAGGCTGGTGCAGGCGGCGACGCGGGGCGATGGCGAGGTGGGTGAAAACGTCACCACCAACGCCCGAACCATCGACGATATTCCGCAGGTGCTGACCGGTGCGCCCGACGTGTTGGAGGTGCGCGGTGAGGTCTACATGTCGCACGCCGATTTTGAGGCGCTGAATGCGCGGCAGGCGGAACGCGGCGGCAAAACCTTCGCCAATCCGCGCAATGCCGCCGCCGGATCCTTGCGTCAGCTTGACGCCAGTATCACCCGGGACCGGCCGTTGAAATTCTTCGCCTATGCCTGGGGAGAGTTGTCAGAGCCGCTGTCTGACACCCAGATGGGCGCGATTGAACGGCTGAAAACGCTTGGGTTTCAAACCAATACCCGCACCCGCCTGTGCGAGTCGACCCAGGCCATGCTGGCCCATTACCGTGATATCGAACAGGCCCGCGCGACGCTTGGCTATGACATTGACGGCGTGGTGTACAAGCTGAACGATCTGGCGCTTCAGGCCCGGCTTGGGATGCGCTCGACCACGCCCCGATGGGCCATAGCCCATAAATTCGCCGCCGAGCTTGCCTGGACCCGGCTGGAGGCGATCGACATTCAGGTGGGGCGCACCGGCGCGCTCAGCCCGGTGGCGCGGCTGGCGCCGGTGACGGTGGGCGGCGTCGTCGTGTCCAATGCGACGCTGCACAATGAGGACTACATCGCCGGGCGCGATTCCTCGGGCAACCAGATCCGGGGCGGCAAGGATATCCGGGTGGGGGACTGGGTGCAGGTCTATCGCGCGGGCGATGTGATTCCGAAAGTGGCGGATGTAGACCTGTCGAAGCGGCCCGATAACGCGCTGCCCTATGAATACCCGACTGTCTGTCCCGAATGCGGGTCCGACGCGGTGCGCGAAGAGGGCGACGCCGTGCGTCGCTGCACCGGCGGGTTGATCTGTCCTGCGCAGGCGGTCGAGAAGCTCAAGCATTTCGTCAGCCGCGCGGCCTTCGATATCGAGGGGCTCGGCGCCAAGCAGGTGGAGCAGTTTCACACGGATGGCTGGATCGCAGAGCCTGCGGATATTTTCACGCTTCAGGCGCGCTATGGCAGAGGGTTGCAGCAGCTGAAGAACCGCGAGGGCTGGGGCGAAAAATCGGCCGAAAACCTGTTTAAGGCGATAGAGGAGAAACGCACCATCCCTCTGAAACGACTTCTGTTTTCCCTTGGTATCCGGCATGTGGGTGAGGTGGCAGCAGCGGATCTTGCCCGCCATTTCGGAACCTGGACTGCGCTGGCCGAAACCGTCGACCGGGCCCACCCCGCCGCCGAGGCCGCCCGCGCCGCGGATGAGGCCGTGTCAGCCGAACGCGCCCGCGCTGCGGATGAGGGCCGCCGCGCCCAGATCAGCGCCACGCGGGATGCGATTTGGAAAGACGTGCCCGCCGACGCCCGCACCGCATGGGACGAAATCACCGGCATTGACGGGATCGGAGGAACCGTTGCTCAGGCGCTCGTCACCGCTTTCGGTCAACCCCGTGAACGGGCCTCGATCGACCGGCTGGTGGCGTTGTTGGATCCCCAGGCCGAGGCTGCGCCCGCAACATCCGACAGCCCCGTTGCAGGCAAAACCGTCGTTTTCACCGGCAGCCTGGAGAAGATGACACGCGCCGAGGCCAAGGCGCGGGCCGAGGCGCTTGGCGCCAAGGTCTCGGGTTCCGTTTCGGCCAAGACCGACCTTCTGGTCGCGGGGCCGGGGGCGGGGTCTAAGGCTAAAAAGGCCGCCGATCTGGGTGTGGAAACCATAGATGAGGACGCGTGGCTCGCGTTAATTGGCGATGGTTGAGATGCCCAAGGGACGCCCTGAAATCCTCTTCCCTCTGTTCGCGGAACTGGAGGGGCTGGACGGGATCGGCCCGAAAACGGCAAAGCACTACAAGGGGTTGAATGTCGAAACCCCGAAAGACCTGCTGCTGACCCTGCCGGTTGGGGGTGTTGACCGGACGCGCCGCGACAGCATCCGGGACGCCGCGTTGCCCGGGGTCGTAACGGTGGAGGTGGAAATCGGCCCACATCGCAAACCCGCCTCTCGCGGGCGGCCCTATCGAGTGCAGGTGACCGATGCGGCGACCAGTTTCGAACTGGTGTTTTTCCACGCCCATGGCGACTATCTGCAACGTGTTCTGCCCACGGGCAGCCGCCGGCTGGTGTCCGGCAAGGTGGAACTGTTCGACGGGCTGGCGCAGATGGTCCATCCCGACCACATCCTGCCCCCCGCCGAAGCCGATGAGATCCCGGCCTATGAACCTGTCTATCCCCTGACCGCTGGCGTGACGCAAAAGGGGATCACCAAGGCCATCGCCTCGGCCCTGCCGCGTGCACCCTATTTCGGGGAATGGATCGACCTTGCCCTGCTGAAATCGCGCAAATGGCCTGCCTGGCCCGAGGCGTTGGAACAGGTGCATTGCCCGACCGGCCCGGACACCCTGTCGCGGACCCATCCGGCGCGGGAACGGTTGGCCTATGATGAGCTGCTGGCCCATCAACTGACGCTCGGTCTGGCGCGGCTAAAGCTGAAGCGCGCCAAGGGGCGGGTCAGTGTGGGCGATGGGGTTCTGCGGGCCAAGGTTTTGAAATCACTTCCCTATCGACCCACGGCTGCGCAAGAAAGGGCGATTGCAGAGATTGCCGCGGATATGGCGCAGCCGGTCAAGATGAACCGCCTGCTGCAGGGGGATGTGGGGGCGGGCAAGACGCTGGTGGCGCTGATGGCGTTGCTGGTGGCCGTGGAGGCGGGCGGGCAGGGGGTGATGATGGCGCCGACCTCGATCCTTGCGGCGCAGCATTTCGACGGATTGAAACCGCTGGCGGACGCGGCGGGCGTGCGTTTGGAAAGTCTTACGGGCCGTGACAAGGGGGCAGAGCGGCGCGCGAAGCTGGAGGCGCTGAAATCGGGTGAGATCGGCATTCTGGTGGGCACCCATGCGGTGTTTCAGGACGATGTGGAGTTTGCCGATCTGCGGCTGGCCGTTGTGGATGAACAGCACCGGTTCGGGGTGCGCCAACGGGTGAAGCTGGGCCAGAAGGGCGCGCAGGCCGATGTACTGGTGATGACGGCGACGCCCATTCCCCGCACGCTGAGCCTGGCCACCTATGGCGACATGGATATCTCGGTGTTGGACGAAAAGCCGCCGGGGCGCAAACCGATCCGCACCGCCATGGTCAGCACCGCGCGGATGGATGAGGTGGTGGATCACCTGCGTCAAGCGGTGGCCGAGGGGCGACAGGCCTATTGGGTCTGCCCATTGGTGGGCGAGAGTGAAGCGGTCGAAATGACGGCCGCCGAGGAACGTTTCAAAACCTTGCGTGCGACCATGGGCGAGGGGGTGGTGGGGCTTGTCCACGGGCAATTACCACCCGCCGACAAAGATGCCGCCATGGCCGATTTCGTTGAAGGCCGTACCCGCGTTCTGGTGGCCACCACGGTGATCGAGGTGGGCGTGAACGTGCCCAATGCCACGATCATGGTGATTGAGCAGGCGGAAAACTTTGGCCTGGCGCAGCTGCATCAGTTGCGTGGGCGTGTGGGCCGGGGTGAAGGTGCCTCGACCTGCCTGCTGCTCTACCGTGCGCCGCTTGGGGAAACCGCTACTCGGCGATTGCAGGTGCTGCGGGAAACCGAGGACGGGTTCCGCATCGCCGAGGAGGATCTGGCCATTCGCGGTGCGGGCGATCTGATCGGCACGGCGCAATCGGGATTGCCGAGGTTCCGTGTCGCCGATCTGGAGGGGCAGACAGCACTGATGGATATTGCGCAAAGCGATGCGCGGACATTGCTGGACCGGGACCCGGAAATGATCAGCCCGCGCGGACAATCGGCGCGGGTTCTGCTGTGGTTGATGGAGCAGGAGAAGGCGATCGGGCTGATCTCGGTTGGGTAAGAAAAGTTAATAACCTATTAATCATCATTAACCATTGGGCTGCGTTTGTTCTCAAATGTTCTCATAAAGTTCTTGCATCTTGTGGATGGATATGAGAACAAAGAGTTAACACGCTCCAAGTTATTCAGGAATTGGAAACCATGATTACCCAGATCCGCCAGATCCTCGAAACCTCGCGCGACTCGCTGCTCTATGATTTTGCCGGTGTTCTTGCGATTGGCGTGATGACCCTTGGCGCCCTGCATCTGCCCGGAGCGCTCTGACCTTTACCTCTGCCTGCGGTCGTCTCTCCGGTTGGCTTTTCAATAGCTGCGGGTCTGTCCCCAAACCCCCGCGCTGCCTCTGCCTCAGGGCCTTTGGAACTGCCTGTCCAATTGCCCGGCCCGCCGGATGCCCCGACACGCATACCTGCCGCCGCCTCCGTGCCCCGGAGTGCGGCGGTTTTTTTTATGGACTGTGGATCAGGCGCAGGCGGCGGCTTCGGCCTCGCCCATGGCCTGGGCGGTGGCCTCGAACGCCAGCATGATCGAGGCATGGCGATTTTTGTAGTCGCGCGCGGGTTCCAGCACCTCGTAGCCGGTGAACGGGGCCTGGGGCGGCGGCGCGCCGTCCTTTAGCATGGCGCGCAACTGGTCGCGGCCTTGTTCCACCTCGGCGCGGGTTCGGCCAAGAATATGCGCAGCCATCAGCGCGGCAGAGGCCTGACCAAGGGCGCAGGCTTTCACGTCCTGCCCGAAGCGGGCGATGCGGCCATCTTCGATATCGAGATCCACCGTCACGGTCGATCCGCAAAGCGGTGCCCGTTTGCGCACTGTTGCCTGGGGGTTCTCTAGCCGATCAGTCAGCGGAATATCCGCCGCCAGCGCAAGAATGCGCTGCGAATAGAGTTTGATCAGATCGCTTTCGGTGCTCATGGGCTTTCCCCCCGGGCTGCTGCCCTATAGGTAGCGGTCCGAAACCGGATTGCAAAGGGGAGCCGTGATGAGCTTTGATCCCGCAACGCTGACCTATACCGCCGATGGGCTGATCCCTTGCATTGCGCAGGAGGAGGCGACCGGCGAGGTGCTGATGATGGCCTGGATGAATGCCGAATCGGTGGCGCGGACGCTGGAATCCGGGCGGGTCACCTATTGGTCGCGCTCGCGTCAGTCCTTCTGGGTGAAGGGCGAAAGTTCCGGCCATGTGCAGGAACTTGTGGACCTGCGCGTCGATTGCGACCGGGATTGCCTGCTGGCGCTGGTTCGCCAGACCGGGCCCGCCTGCCACACCAATCGGCGCAGCTGTTTCTACACCGCGCTGCGGGATGGCGACGAGGTGGAGATCATGGCGCCCATGGTCTGAGGTTGCTCTGCCCAAATGCCTTCAGCAGGGGTATTGGGGCCAAGAAGCAAAGGGCGCGTTAAGGTTCACGGGGGGGTTAGGGGTCCGTTAGGCTGGGGGGAGGCCCACCATGCGGCGGATGTCGTCGGGGCTGTGGCCGTCTTCGCGGTATTTGCGGATGGCGCGGGCGTCGTCGCGTTTGGCGAGGCGTTTTCCGTTCTGGTCTCGGATCAGGCGGTGGTGGTGATAGCGGGGTGTTGGCAGTTCGAGCAGACGCTGCAGGATGACGTGGATGCGGGTGGCCTCGAAGAGGTCCGCACCGCGTACCACGTCGGTGATGCCCTGTTCGGCATCGTCCAGCACCACAGCCAGGTGATAGGACGTGCCCATATCCCGGCGCGCGATGACAACATCGCCAATTTCACGCCGGATCTCATCCGGGGTAAATTCAACAAGCCCGCGCTGGATGTCTTCACAATTACCCGTCTCCTCGAATACGGCGACGCCCTTGGTGCCGATCCGCGGGGAGAAGACATCTTTGGCCAGTGCGGTTTGCGCCATGTCGAGCCGCAACGCACCGGGTGGGCGCGGGATCATGTGTCCGGGCAGGCGTGGCTTGTTGCGGCAGGTGCCGGGATAGACGATGCCATCGGGCCCCAGCATCGGCGCGCCTTCCTGCGGGGCGGAGGCCGCCTCGGCGATATCGCGGCGGTTGCAGTCGCAGGGATAAAGCAGCCCGCGCGTCCAGAGCTTGTCGAGCGTGGCACTATAGGCGGTCATCCGGTCGGACTGGCGCATCACCGGGCCGTCCCATGTCAGGCCGAGCCAGCGAAGGTCTTCATAGATCAGATCCTCCCATTCCGGACGGGCGCGGGTCTGGTCGATATCTTCGATGCGCAACAGAAACGCGCCGCCTTTTGCGCGGGCCATGTCATGGGCCAGGATCGCGGAATAGGCGTGACCCAGATGCAGGGGGCCTGTCGGGGATGGGGCAAAACGGGTTCGGAAGGTCACGTTTTTTCAAAGACATAAACGGTGGACTTCACGTTGATTCCGGGCAGGTGATCGCCACGTTCCTGAAACCGAGGCAGGACCTCGCCCTGATCCAGCGCCCGGGTCAGGCGGTCCGGGTAGTCTGCCTGTTCCAACGCGTGATCATTCAGCGACAACACGAAAAGCCCACCTTTGCGCAGATAGCCCAGGCAGGTTTCAAACAGCGAAATCGGTGCGGCGCCCGGCCCGATGGCGCCGACAGCGGCGACCGCATCATAGGGGATCTGGGGCAGATCAGAGGACAGGCTCAGCTGGCGATGAACGCCCCGTGCACGGGCCTTGTCCAGCATCCCCGGGGACAGATCGGCCCCGTCGATCCGGGTAAACCCCATCTGGGCCATCGCGACCCCGGACAGACCGGTGCCGCAGCCCATGTCGAGGATCGCCGCATCCGGGGCCAGCCCGCAGGCCTTCAACGCCGCCGCGCAACGGGCCGGGGTGGCATAGCCGTTTTCGGAAATTTCGGCGTCATAGCTTTCGGACCAGTCGTCATAGAGCGCGCGAACGGCATCTTCGCCCTCGACATCATAGACCGATTTCAGAAACCGCTTGCTCATACCGGCCAGCCTAGCAGCGGGGATCAGCCGGCGTCCAGCGCCGAAAGCCAGCCTTGCCACGCAGCCTTGGCGCGGTCGGTATAGCCCTTGTAGCGCGCCTTGCGGTTCTTGCGCCCGCCCTTGAGGTCGATGGGGGGAAACAGCCCGAAATTCACGTTCATCGGCTGAAAGGTCTTGGCCTCGGCCCCACCGGTGATGTGATGGATCAGCGCGCCCATGGCCGTGTCCTGCGGAACCGGGGGCAGGCTGTGGCCCAGGATCTCGGCGGCGGCCAGGCGACCATCGATGAATACAATGCCATTGAAGGGAAACCGTATCAGGGAGCGAAAAAAAACAATGTAGATGTTTTTTATCAGTCTTTTAGCTTGTTTTTCGGTGTGAATTTCAATTTTATCAATTCGGCACAATAGCCAGGCTGCCTGAAAATCACCTGTGATGGGTGAAAATTGGATATCTTTACAATATGAACAGCGCACGTGGGTTGACGACCCTCCTACTCATATTTTCACTTTTGTCGCAAGGTCAAATCACCTATGATGATCCTGTACAATTCTCTTCGGATCTTCCAGAAATTCAAAACATCATCGCGTTGCCTGCACCCGACGTCTTGAGATTGTCTGAGCAAGATGCCCTTGATCAGAACGATAAATCAGTACCCTTCCGGTTTGGTACTCCCATTGCCTTTTCGAAAAACATATTGGAAGATGCGCCTTCCCAGATTCAAGAGGGGTGGATTTGGGAACTTGCCATCACGGCTAAGAATGCCAAATCCCTCAACTTTAATTTTGACACATATGTGCTGCCCGAAGGTGCGCAGCTTACACTATACGATAAATCCAATCCAAGTGACTTTTTAGGACCTTTTACATCATTTAACAACAAAACAGACGGGAAATTTTCAACCTTCCTATTGTTTACCGATACCGTGGTCCTGCGTTATTTCGTTCCAAAATATGCAAAGGATTCAGGTAGGTTAAAACTTGGTTCCGTCGTTTACGGATATCGTGAATTTCCTTCCGGTCCTTCTATTTTTGGTGAATCTGGCAGCTGCAATGTCAATGTAGCGTGTCCTGAAGGCAATACATGGCGCAATCAAATCCGTTCGGTGGTTATGATTCTCGCTGCCAACAACAGCCGCATTTGCTCCGGAACGCTGGTCAACAACACGAGTGAAGATGGAACACCGTATGTCTTAACCGCAAATCATTGTCCCATAGCCTCCAACAATGTATTTGTGTTTAACTACAACTCCCCTACGTGTTCTCCTCCTACCGAGGGACCCACCAACTTTACCATTTCGGGGTGTTCCATAAAAGCGAACAATTCATCCTTTGCTGCATCAGATTTTAAGTTGTTGGAATTGTCATCAAAACCTCCTTCATCCTTCGATGTGTATTATGCCGGTTGGTCCAATGTAAACGCACCTCCACAATCTTCAGCGTGTATCCATCAT
>ENA-OWNT01003330-OWNT01003330.1-seawater-metagenome-genome-assembly--contig:-NODE-3330-length-15282-cov-5.051167_pt1 | contig 15282 bp, 18 predicted proteins | sample MGYA00238136_ERZ651165 | MGnify/ENA primary metagenome ERZ651165 (study PRJEB26861, sample SAMN08777766) | seawater metagenome | isolation source: coastal seawater | place: USA: Florida | collected...
TTCGTTTGTCGTCGTTCGTTTGTCGTCGTTCGTCGTTCGTCGTTCGTCGTTCGTCGTTCGTCGTTCGTCGTTCGTCGTTCGTTTGCTTACTACTGCCAACAAACATCGAACGAACGAACGAACGAACGAACGAACGAAGCGGCGGCCACAAGCGAACGAACGAACGAACGCACTGTCAATCATTCAGTCACTTAGTTAGCTTACTCCCTATAATACCGTACTAATCATATCAGTCAAGTATTGCCTTACCTTATTCACACTCAGCCCACTTTAATCACATCATTCAGCAATTGACTTACCACGTTCACCGTTATCACCCGTTAATCATTTCATTCAACAAGTCACTTATCTTGCTCACTTCAACACCATACTAATCATATCATTCATGTGTCCACTCAATTCACTCCCTGTTACTCCATACTAATCATATCAGTTAGTAGTTGACTTATCTTACCTGCACTTAGCTCACCTTAATCATATCATTCATCTTCCCACTTACTTCACTCACTGTTATCCTACTTTAATCATATCATTCAGCCACCCACTCAACTCACCCCCGTTAAGCCCATATAAATCACTTCATTCGCTCAGTGACTTACCGTCGTCACTTCCAAGCCCTATTAATCATACACTCCACGGCTTCACTTACATACATCAGCTGACCGATCGATCGATCAGCTGACTGACTGTCGTTGTCGAAGTCAGTCAACTGTCACTGAACGCACTTTCCTTCGTTCGTTCGTTCGTTCGTTCGTTCGTTCGTTCGTTGTTGCACCACTTTCCTACTTTTGTTGTTGGTTTGCCGGTCGTCGTCGACACCAACGAAAACGTTGTCAGGCAACCCAAGCAATGAATGACTCTCTCGAGTAGCGCTACCGGTATGGCATAGACTCTACGCGTTGTCAATCAACCAAAGCAATGAATGACTCTCTCGAGTAGCGCTACCAGTAGACTCTACGCGTTGTCAATCAACCAAAGCAATGAATGACTCTCTCGACGAGTAGCACTACCAGTAGACTCTACGCGTTGTCAATCAACCAAAGCAATGAATGACTCTCTCGAGTAGCGCTACCAGTAGACTCAACGCGTTGTCAATCAACCAAAGCAATGAATGACTCTCTCGACGAGTAGCACTACCAGTAGACTCTACACGAGTATGGATGACGCTTCCTCACTCGCTGACGTCGTCTTTAGTTAGACTCTGCACACGGCAAAACAGCGCAGCAACTACAACCAACACCAACACAGCGACGAACGACAACACGCAAAAGCGCAAAGACCGAAAGGGGTTACTCGAGTATGATACGCCACATTGAAGCGCGACGTAGTAGCCGTAGTAGTTGTTGTTGTCACCGTTGTCTGTCTTTCCTGCGTCATCCATGATGTAGTCCATACGTACCCGCCACTGACGTCTGATGACCGTCCTTCGTGTCCATCGCCACTATGACTGCGGCTGACACGACCAACAACTAACTGCCTGTTTTTCACCGTCCTTCATGTCCTTCCTTCACTGGCGCTGGCGCTCTCGGGCGAGTGCTGGCGCTGCTTGCGGTGTGTGTACCCGTCACAATTGTCACCGTTGACACCAACAACTGTTCCCCGTGTTCCCGTCTGCCCTCCCCTCTCTGCGCTCCCCTCTCTGCCCTTCCCTCTCTGCCCTGCCCTCTTTGCACTCCCCTCTCGTCCTCCCCTCCGCCTTCCCGTCTGCCCTCTCTTCTGTCCCACCCTCACGCACCGGTGTACCGGCACGGCCATCATGTTTCAAAAGTCCCTGGCACCAACCGCACACAACCTTCGAGTCCAGGTGGAATTGTTTCACGGCCACCACCACCACCATCACAGCCACAGCAACGTGCACGTTCTTTCCGCAACTCACTTCATTTGTCGCCGTTGCCGAGAACTAGTGCCGCATGTTCAATGCGCCTCGCTCGCACCATCCCGTCCTTTCACGCACGGCTTCTCTGGTCAGTGGGTTGGTGCTTGCCTTGCGTTCTTTACCCTTACGCGGATGTGAATGGCGAAGCGTCCATCGCTGGATTGGCGCGTGTGCATCCGTCGTCGACTGAATCGCCATTGACTGCGAGGTCTCGCGTCGATGTTGTGGCGGTTTCGGGTCCAGCGCGCCGGGTCTCCTCCGCAGGTAGCGTAGCATCGGGCAACACTCAATATCCTCGGCATTCCGGGAACTGCAAAAGTAAAACCAACTCTTTTCGCGCCACACGTTATCACTCGCTAGCATTGGAATCTCCACAGCCTACACCACTGTTTAACACACAACATGTCAACAATGCCTCTCACCGTCAAGTCCGCCACAGGAGTCGAGTTTCAGCTCACAAATGTGGACCCGCATTGCACCATTCGCGAGTTTAAAGAGCTTCTCGCCGGGCGCCAAGGCGCACCGCCAGCCGATGACCAGGAGCTGCGGTTCGTTGGAGCCCAGCTGGACGACGCGCAGAGGCTTGAGAGCTATGGTATTGCACATGGGACTTGCGTGTTCTTGGGACCAGTTGGTAAAAACAGCACAGTCGGCGCACGCGACTCGAACGGCGCACACGACTCGGATTCTACGTCGGGACGCGTGTTTGCGGAAGTTGCGGCATTCGTTGCGGCAAGGCAAACACAAAACGACCTCGACGTCCGCATCGAGGCCGTTCTTGTTGAGAACGCTCGACCTAAGAATGCCAAGGACCTCGAACGGATGCGTCAGGAAGTGAAGCGTCTCGTTGAAGAGGTCAACAAGAAAGCGGGAGCATGCGACTTCGCTGCTGCGGCGTCCCTCTCCAAAGATGCCGAGAAATTGTCGGCGCAGGCGGACGAACTTGAACGAGCGCTGCAGCTACGTGCAACTCCGAGGGTGGTGGCTATGGGCGCCGTGGATGCTGAGGGTGCCGCCGGCGCAGATCTCGGCGAAGACCCCATCACTCAAGCAGAACGACGTGTCGTGGAGCTCAACCGCGCGCCGTTGCTCCAAAAGCGCATGCAAGCAGAAGTCGAGCGACTGCGTGCCAAGATGCACGCGGCCGGCAAAGCATGTCGGTTCGAAGAAGCAGCCACTTTGCAGGCGCAGTTGAAGCGTTTTGAGGAATTGAGTAAACGTTTGGATTCACTCGCCGTTACGCGCTGGCACGCAGCTCGTCAGACGGCAGGCGACGAGCAGACACTCGCTCGCGAAGCTGCCGAGCGGCGAGCGGCAGAAGCCGAAAAGATAGCTGAAGCAGCTGCGGCACGCGCTAAAGAAGCCGAGGAACGTGCTGAGGAATCCGCGCAACGCGTCAAAGCTGCTGAACAGCGCGCTACAGCAGCTGAAAAGCGCGCCGATGCGTCCGAGAAGCAGTTGGAGTTGCTGGCTCAAGCAAATCGCAAGCTTGAGTCGCAGTTGGCGCTTGCAATCACGGAAGCCGAATCCAGAGCGCGAGCTGAGGCCCGGGCCGAGTTGGTGACGTGTGCGTTTCCGCCTTGTTCACATGTCAGTGGTCTTTGTGTCAGTGTGCTGATTATTTGTGCTTTCATTGCTTTTTCTTGCGGCGACAGTATGCCACTGGACTGGCGAAGCCGTGACTTACGCCATGACCAAACTCACAAGGAGAAAGGACGATTGTGCCGACTTCGTCGATGGAATGGACGATGAGATTTGCTCTGCGGAACACATCCCGACGGAGATCGGCCAGCTCACTGCGCTAACGGAGCTCGAGTTGGGTCACGGCCAGCTCACCGGTGCGTGCGCCCGCGGACAACAATGCGCCACCTGGTGGTCGACTCGCACACTCACGTTATATGGATGTGCGTTTGGTGTTTCGTACGCAGGACGTATTCCGACCGAGATCGGAAAGCTGACGTCGGTCACAAGTATTGAGTTGTCTTGCAATGAACTGACAGGTGCGCGCCACTTCGATTTGCAAACAGAAAGTGCAAGTTGCGATCTATTCCACGTGGGTGCGTGTGTTGCTACTAGGATGCATTCCGAGTGAGATCGCGCAGCTTACTTCGCTCGTGGAGCTGGAATTGTATCAAAACCAGCTTACTGGTAAGCGAATGACACTGCATGGAACTTGCTGAGAGGCAACAAACATGCTCATTCTGCGAGGTATGTGTGTGTGCAGGAATCCCGACGGAGATTTTCCAACTAACCTCGCTCACGAGTCTTCAGTTGTATGAGAACCAGCTTGTTGGTACGTGCTGCCAAAGGCGCTGGGTGCGGTCGATTGATTGGAGGCAGTCTTGTGTTCCGCTTTCTCACGGTGTCCGTGCGCGGCATTTTATAGGACGTATCCCTACCTATATTGGCCAGTTGACTTCTCTGACAAAGCTTTCGCTGAATGAGAATCAGCTCACTGGTGGGTCTGCTTTGCCAACTTGCTCTGTGCTCTGCTGCTGGGCAACGAACACCATCCGCGACAGTGTTTTTTACTTTACCACACACATGTGTGCGCGATGTTGCTCTTTAGGACCAATCCCGACCGAGATCGGTCTCCTGACTTCGCTGGTCAAGATTGAGTTGTCTTGCAACCAACTCAGTGGTGCGTTGCGTTCAAAGAGGCGACTTGTCGGGACGCCGGAGTCGCCGAACCTGCACTCACAAAGTGTACATGCTTGCGCCTTGCTGTGTAGGACGCATCCCGACCGAGATTGGCAGTCTGACTGCACTCGATTACCTGTCCCTGAACAACAACAAGCTCAAGGGTGAGTGTCAAGTACTCACCTGAGTACCTCAAGCTCACCGTTAACTGACAGTCTCACGTTCTGTTGTGGTGCAGGACGTATCCCCACCGAGATCGGCAAGCTGATTGCGGTCACAGGACTTGAGTTGGACCACAATGAATTGATTGGTGTGTGTCAGATAACTCTCGGGTCTATCAATTGCTGCTTGGCAATGACACCTGCTTACAATGTATGCAACACGTGTATGGTGCGCAGGAGTCGTCCCGACCGAACTCGGACAGCTGACCGCGCTCCGATGGATCACCTTGGCGCACAATCCCCTGACTGGTTTGTGGCCGGAAATATTTTCTGTTTTTGAAAGGCAGATGCCTGCCACGACCGGTTCACGAATGGTTGGTGTGTTCACACGCGGTACTCTGCATTCTGTTTTCTGTAGGGCGCATCCCCAGCGAGATCGTGAAGCTGACGGAGTTGCGCACGATCGACATCCGTGGCACTGAAACTGGTGCGTGTGGCTGGCATTCCTTCTGCGCTCCCGATATCATGGTCCATGGTCCATTGCCCACCGTTGGCTAGTCCGCTAGTCCGCTAGTCCGCTTGTCCGCTTGTCCGCTTGTCCAAACTCTGTTGCCCGTTGCCCATCGTTGCCCGTTGAACGTTGCCCGTTGCCCATTTTCCAAAGTCCCCCGTTTCATCGTCGCACAAGCTGCCATCACCTACCTCATCTGCCGTGCTTCGTTCGTGCTTCGTTCGTGCTGTACGTTCGTGTGACTCCTTGTTCTTGTGCTGTGTGTTTGTCTGCCCTCTGTTGTGTTTGTCAGAGCAGTGCAAGTTCGAGGCCGTGATGAAGTCCAAGATGCCCAACTGCCAGGTCTACACGTGCTCCTGATCCCTGATCCTGACTGCAAGCTGCAAGCTGCAAGCTGCAATGCAGCGCAGCGCGGGGAACGAACCGAACCGAACCGAACCGTCAACAGCCTGTGTAACCCTAACGGTCATCGTCGTCGTCATCGTCGTCGTCGTCGTTGTCGTTGTGTTGGCAGGCACACTGCATTGCACAACGCGGCGACCTGCTTTTGGGTGCTTTATATCCCACAACCGCGCGCAATGGTTACTCAAAGGCCGTTTACGCCCAAAAATCGCCATCGGTCGCTCAATGTCCTCTTATAGAGAGTAACGGTCGATGAGTGTCCGGTTACACAAAGTGAGTGTGTAACGGTCGATTAGTGTCCTCTTACGAAGCTTACTGGGCGCTGAGCGTCCGTTTAGATGTCTCCTCGGTCTGTGGTCGATAAATGTCCGTTATAGAATTACAATGGGCTTTCACTGTCCTCTTAATTGAATTCTCACGCTTCCGCTGTAATGGGTTCTCAAAGTCCGTTTACTGAGTGTTAATGGGTGCTCAGTGTCCTTTTACCTTCAGGCACTCTAACAGTCGTTCAATGTCCGTTACAAAGTCACTGAAACATTTCAGTGGGTGGTACAGAGCCCAGTAGAGGAAGAATGAGTGAGAGTGAGTGACAGTGAGTGACAGTGAGTGAGTAACAGTGAGTGAGTGACAGTGAACGAACGACGTAACTGCAGTCGTTCGTTCGTTTGTTCGTTCGTTCGTTCGTTCGTTTGTTTCGTTCGTTCGTTCGTTCGTTCGTTCGTTCGTTCGTTCGTTCGTTCGTTCGTTCGTTCGTTCGTTCGTCCGTTCGTTCGTCCAACGTCCAACTTCCAACTTCCAACTTCCGACGTCTGCTCCTACTCTACTCCGGGTATTTATACTGTGCCCTTGTGTCCGTCCGTCCGTCCGTCCGTCCGTCCGTCCGTCTGTCTGTCTGTCTGTCTGTCTGTCTGTCTGTCTGTCTGTCTGTCTGTCTGTGTGCACAGTGTGTTCGTCTGTTCGTCTGTTCGTCGTGATTATTACCACGGAAGCAACGTTGGTAATCTTTGCCGCCTTTGTCGTCGTTCGCGTGCGTGTCCTTTGGGATTGGCTTCGGTTCGGCTTCTTTTTCGGTTCGGCTTGAAGTTGTGGGATCTACGTTTGCGTTGCTCTGACTTGGTTTCGTATGTATGCCTGTGCTTAGAGTGGGTTGATTTGGTTAGCACTTGCGTTTGCTTTGGCGTTTGCGTGCAGTCGGTGTTGAGGTGAATAACCAGCCACTTCATCGGTGCCATGAGGGTCAGCGTGTGCCCCAAAGAGGCTTTGAGTCAATCCTCCTCAATCCAACGACCGACCACCATTGCAAGTGAAGGTTGCGACCGTTCACGCGATCAGGGCACCACGCGTCCTTAACCGCCGAAAAAATACGCTTCGGTGGGTTTGATGTTACATTTTACCCCACGGCTAATCTGCACGGGAATCAATTTCATGTAGGAACGCCTTCTACAGGACATTCTACAGCTGCACCGCCTCGGAATGCAGGCGCGAGCGTGCAGGTGGCACGCTGACAATCTGTCGGCGCTGCAGCACTTGATGTCGAGTGTCGATAGCCCCCAACGTCGAGCACCAGCGTTCAACACCACCCAGCATCGCTGAAACCACAATGTCGAAAGCGTTGAAAAACCCGGCATTGGTGGACAGGTCTGACAGCCAGCGAGAAGCCTCCAGGATCGTGTGGGAAACCGATGACGTCGCCGTTGGCAATCTTTCGAGGCCATCGACAGCAGATGCACGTAGCAACCGTCGTCAACGCGAGTTCGAGCCACTGGTCAAGGAGACGAAGACCCCGGCTGTCGTAGCCCGGCGCGAAAGGCCGCGCTCTGCCAACAGTTCACCGCACGACGTAGGCTCGCGCACCTCGGATGCGCATCGTGCACCCCCACTTGAAGCAACCACCACTAGGGTGGTTCTCACTATTGAGCATCCCCGCACGGGGCCGCGCACGGAGTCCCGTCATCAAAGCCGCGAAGGTCGACGGATCCGCCAAGGATTCGTAGCAAGATCTGATGCTCCAGCCAATAGTTATGATTCGAAAGAGGCAAGGCTTGAAGCAAAGCGCCAAGCCCAGCGCCAACGGCGGGAGGAAAGAGCTCACCACGAGTCCAAGGTACGATCCCCTAGACCGCCACCGCGCAGCAAGCCGTCTCCGTCTCGAAGTCCGGGCTTGGGCAGCAGGCCGATACGTAGCACACGTCACAAAAAGAAAGCGAGGGAACGGTCGCATACAGGCGCAGGCTCCCACAAGATTGCCATTGCCGTTGCCCGTCGCCGCGCTCTTGACAGCCACGCCAAGGCGCAACAGCGTCAGCCAGATGCGCACCACAAGAAGATGAAGAAAAAGAAGAGAAAAGCCAAAGTCAAATCAAACCGCAAAGGTAGTGGCGAAGTCGACAAAAACAACTCCAATGAGTCTAGTGCTTCGAGGCGTGGGACACTCGAAAAGTGGCCGTCCACGCAAACAAACAGCGACAATGCAGGGCCCAGAGACGAGGATGTAGCCAACAGTAGGACTGCAGACGATCAAAACGATTCGGTCACTCGATCAAAGCCGGTGCTGGATGCCAACTCGTTGCTCCACCTGCGTTCGCTCCAGGAACATGCCGATTTGGACGCCTTCATGTTTGCAGAGACGGACCGGATAATATTGACGGCGCTGCCGTTCAAAACTGCGTTTCGTTGTTATCTTCGCATGAGGGAGGAGCCACTGGCACCTGAGCGGCCGATGTGCCGCCCTGTCCGGCAATATTTCATCGTAGAGTGCATGTATCGCGAACTCAATCGCAGACAGGTCGTTGTACACAAACGAATTCCCATCTACATGGTAAGGTTCCTTTGTCTACATTCGGCAACTCTCAGTCGCGTGTTTGAAAGATGGTGGTCCAGTAGTGGCCACACGGACCAACGTCAGAGACTGGGAAAATTTCTCAACGTTCTCGGTGGCAAAGGGCCCGCAGCTGTGACAAAATCTCGTTTGCTGGCCACGCAGCTTGGACACATCATTGCCTCTGCTCTGCGCTTCTATCACGCTCCCACCTTCGATCGCGTGATGATCGCTGACGCTTTTCTGGCCACGATGAGGATACAAGGCTTTGCTCGAATGCTCGTCGCTCGCACTAGATTTGAGTTCCTGAAGTTTTGCGCTTTGACAATTCAGTGCTTTTTCCGCATGATGAACGCCAAATCCTTCGTCCAACAAAAGAGGGTTCGTGCGACTGTGTTGCCACTGTGTCCCAGCAGTTGCATCTTCGTCTAACACGGCGTTCTTTGTGTTTTTCTTTACCCGTTTTGGTAGCATGCTTGGAATATTTATGTTGCAAAGGTGACCTTAGTTCAAGCGCAAGTGCGCTGTGCAGCAGCGAGACGAGACTACCGAGTTGCGCAGCAGCTGGCACGAGATTTGCAAAGATTATTTCGGCGCATGAATCTGCGTCGTAAACAAGTAATTCGCATCCAACAACTTGTGCGGCGAACGCAGGCCCGCCGTAAATTGTTTCATCTGCGGATTGAGGTACAATCTCGTTCGATCCGCACGTGCCAGCGGCTCATCCATACAATTCTGGCCGCCCACGAATTGCAAGTACGAATGCAACGTTTCCTTGGACGCGTGGAAATTGCCAAGAACGACGTGGCCGCCGCGCTGCAACGTATTTACCGTGGCAGGAAAGTGCGCATGTGGTATCGCGGCTTTCGACAAACGAGGATTGGCGCTGCTGTTAGCATGCAAGGGTTCTGTCGCCGCGTCCTCCGCATGTACGTGACGCACGTGATGCTGTTCGAGTTTCTGTCTGCTCCATGCATTGCTGAATATCCTTGTGCCATGCGTCATTCCAATCACCCAGGCGTATGTTGAGAATGCTCATGGAAGCCCAAGCGGCGTCGGAGCAACAGGCTGCGCTTCGTATCCAGACGATTTTCCGCTGCTATCGCAAGTTTCGGACCCATCGCTCAGCGAAGCGTGCTATGATGGCGATACAAGCCCGATTCATCAGGCTGCAACGCCAGCGTCAATTTCGCAAGGTAGGTCTTTCACAGCTTTATTTGCCACCACTGTCGCTTATACGTGTCTTGTCGCTGAATATGCGTGTTCTGTTTGTCCACAGATGAAGTCGGCGGCTGCCATGCTCCAACAGGCCACTCGCAAGTTCTTTGCTGAAAAGGATCGTATTCACCGTGTTGTGGCGACAAGGGTGATGCAAAAAGGTCTTCGTCGCATATTCTTGGCTCGTCGTCTAGAGAGTACGTGCCAATACTGAGTTGCATTCCTACATATAATGAGCGATGTCTCTCACCCTGCACGTTGCGTGCACAGGTTTGTTTGCTTCGGCTGGCTTACCGTACCCACCGTTCCGGGCTGCGAGACAAGTTGCGTTGCAGCCTCCGAAACGACGGAGACCGAAAAGGAAAGCGGCCCAGAAATCGCGCAAGAAAACGGTCGACATCAGTGGTGGACAGAAAATCATCAAGAAAAAGTACTTCATGCAGAAACTTCTCCCAGCTTTGGCAGAGACGGACCCTCGCGATGTGCTCAAGCGCTTGCGTTTGACCCCTTTCGACGAGCCTGCTTACCAGTCAAAGTCCAAGAAAGGGCTTGTGTTCCTCAACAATGGTACCGAAACTCCAGAGAGTATTTTAGCTTTCGTTCGTCGCCAAGGTTTCGCCAGTTTGTCGGTTCTCGAAACGCTCGCAGACGACCTTCACTCAGCCGAGATTCGCAGAGAGGCTGAGGACAAAGCTGCAAAAGAGAAGGAACGCCTGGCAAAACTACGCGAAACGCAACCTCTGGTGGAGACTCCGGAAGTAACGCAGCGGTGGGATAGTGTGCCCAAGGAGCGAAGCATTGACGGACATCAATTCAACAGTGCCGTCCAGCAATCGTCCACGCCGATGCTGGTGGATTGCGTCGACAGAACTGCTGGGGTATTGATGTCGCAAGTATGGCCACTCCTCGCGCCAAAGGTGGCTGTGGCCCACGTCACAGCCCTTGCGGCGCAGCACCGCGGAGATGGATCCCGTCCCACCGCACTTGCTGCTGCCGCCTTATCCAATGTAATGAAGCAGACGCGCAAAGAGTCGTTGGACGGCCGCGTGATCTTCCCCGCGTCATCACAAAATATTCCGACCGATAGGCGACAGGAAAACAAATTGAGCTTGATTGGAGGTGCCAGGTATCTGGCACTCGAGACATTTTATGCTCTCCACGAGGTTCGTCTGCGTGACTGTCGCAACCACGCATCATCAACTTGACACAGGGGAAAGTAATGCATATTCTGTGCGACTCTACTTGTAGGCGGCATGCTTCCACAGACTCAAGGAGAAGAAGAAACCGGTGCCACTGTTAACACGAACTCTTTACAACGGTGTCAGCTCGCGGTTGCGCCGTACGTCGAAAGGCGACAATGCGACGGATGACATGCTCTACAGTGCGTCAAAGCTGGTGATGAGCTCCGCTATTCGAGTCCAACGATGGTTTCGAAGGAACCTCAGCGTATGGAGAGTGCGTGAACAAATCCGGTTGATTACACGAACTGCACGGCAGCGTGGGCAGGGTGGCTTCGACCAGATTGCCCAGATTGCCTCCGACAACACACAACTATCATGGCAGTCCGTGCAACTGGGCGACGACAACAAAGATCATGTCGAAAGCGAGAAGACGACCGCACTGGCCGACCGAAATGCCCCTTACGAGCTGCTCCTACGCGCGACTGCTGCCACCATCATCCAAAGCCGGTTTCGCGGTACCATCGCTCGTTCCGCGGCCGCCAATATTCTTTGCACGCCAACGCGATGTGTCGAATTCATGGATGACGTGTTTCAAAAAGCAGCAGACCAGGTCCTTGGGTTTGACGAACGGGCACTGGCGCTTCGTGATGCGACTGCCGTCGCCATCGCAGAGCGAAAGCACGAAGATTGGCTGGTGGGCAAAATCCAGGAGTTCCAATCGTACTTTTTCACGCCACGTCGAAAGGACATTGATGCGTCCGGGTTTGAAGAAGGTCAGGCTGCCGTGGCCGAGGCTCGCGATACATTGCCGTTCCTCAAAGGAATGAGACTGAAAGCCCGACTGCAAAAGGCTGCCGATGACGCCGAGAAAAATGGCAGCCCCAAGACGTTGATTCAAGAAATGAAAGCGATCGTCGCTGAAGGTGGCATGAACATCAAAGATGTGCGAGCTGAAATGACACTCGCTTCCGCGCGTGCCAAAGCTTTGATGACAATGCGCGCGTAGGTTGCTAGCTAGTTTAATTTTTTTATTTCACAAGGTTTCAGAACCATAACTCAAACAAGTTCGCTGCAGCACACTCATATCAAAGCGCCATCTGAGACCGCCACGAGGCATTGACACCGAAAGCGCAGTAAAGCCCAACGCCCAGCGAGGCCCACACCGCGTAGACGATGTAGGCATACATCGACAAACCTGCATTTCCACACAACATATTTATGCATAGAGATTGACCACAAGTGATTTAACAACGAGACATCACTCACCGAGGAGCATGTGCATCGTGCACACGATCCCCAACATCGGCACAGCGGGCACCAAAGGCGTGAGGTAGGTGGGTCCCAAGAGCTGCTGTGTCGGCGTCAGTGGTTGAGCAGCCTTCTGCGGCTCATCTATTTCTTCAAGCGTGCCTGAGTCGAGGAGCCCATGGTGTTCAGGATCGTGTTGATACAAGAGAGCTCGAGCTGTCCACTTCATATAGACGAGTGCATGAGTGATACTTGCGGCCGCAATAGTCGTCACCACAAGGCCCCACAGCAACGCCTTGCACCACACTGGCCATTGGTTGTACGTTGCAACACTCGCAAGTGCTGTGAGGGAAATAAATGACCACAATGCCGGGCCTGCCGCACGTGCGCGAAAAGAATGGTCAAATACCGAAGCGTGCGTCAGTCATGATCATGAAGAAGAGCCTACCAAATAACTGGGACTTTCCCGCAGCTTCCAATTGCTTTTCGTACCACCGTTTCAAGACACAGCTGAACAGGACACCGACAACATTGGGTTTCAGTCCCAAATGATCATCATTGTTGCGGCAGCAACAATAACCCTTTACGCACGAGCATACAGCAACAAATCCAATAGCAGCTCCAATTGACGTCAGCGAGCCCAGCGTCGCCTAGCACCAAAGCAAACGCAAGATTTTAGTCGCATGAAGCCGACACCGGCATTTGGTTTGGCGGAGGAGTGCTCACCACGTCGAAGAGAAATGCCATCACAGCAACGCCCCCGATCGAAAGCAGGATCGAATTCAAAGGAGTTTTCCGCCAGCTGTTGGTTGTTTGGCATCGGGTCATTGTTGGTGGTTGGTTATTGCAAGCAGCAAACCAACGCATTAAGCAGACGCACACACTAGCTCCACATTTCATGCTGTAGCACTGCCAGATACACTGGAGTACTCACCCGTTTATATGTGCAAATTCTGTGGGCAGCAAGCTGTCGCGTCCTTCACAATCGGGGCAGCCGCAAAGAAGCGAATATAAGAAACAAACAGACTTGGCACCACGAAGGAACACGGCGCATACCCATGCAGTACAATATTCTGGACAGTGCAATCATCTCGGCCAAAATTACGGTGGGACTAGCGATCAGTGCCCCGAAGCTGACGATTGCTTGCGCCCAGACCTACTCGTGCCGAGTAACACAACATGTTTACAGACCGCGACCGTGGAAACCTGCATTGCCAAATAAGAGTATCGCAGAACAAGGACTCTACCTCAGGAAAAACTGCGGACAAAGGATTCACGAAATGAATCTTCTCATAATTGGATGCTCCGCTCAACGCGAATGTCACTGCGACAAAGGTTACGCTAATGATTGCCAGACTTCAACAAGCACACAAGAGATCAAATGATGCATGGCGCGGGCCGCAACGACAACGACACCCAGAGATGACACAATACTGTTTCACGAACCTGCCTAAAATACCACGGGGCACATTCTTCTCTGGATCCTTCGTCTCTTCCGCAAGGCTGGTGACACCATCGAAGCCCAAAAACGCAAAATACACCATCGCAGCTCCTCTAAACATGCCCTCCGGGCCGTGTGGGAAGAAGGGTGTAAGGTTTTCGGCCTGCAAATACGACAAGGGGTACGCATGAAGGGGGCAACATCGCCGTTCACACAGCTCAGAAAGTAAGCAAACCTTGAATTTACTGAGTGCGAGAATAACAAAGAATAGCAGTATCGCGAGCTTTAGGAGGACCAGGACAGAATTGACCATTGAACTCTCCTTGATGCCGTACATCACCTTTCGGGTGCCAGCAAAGCGGACGCAATGTTTGAACTTGTCATTCACCAATGCAGCCACACACAAAAAAGCTTCGACAACACCACGAACCACTATCGCGATCAGAATGATGACGATTGCCGCAATAAAATCCAGTTTCATGTCCGTGTGATACAGCCCCAGCTCGTACAAACTGCGCGGCACCTGGAAGGAAGGAAAACAGACTTGAGTGCGCCACACCCTTGTCCACCAACGCAAACAACCTTCGTTCACGCTACAAAAGCAGACGCGTAGTACCTCAACTTGAACATCGTGGAGCAAACTGACGAAGTAGTTACTCCACGCGCGGCTTTCGACAGAGCTACCAACTGCATATTCTAACAGGAGGTTCCAACCCACCAGCCAAGCGGGAAGCTGTCCGAAGTAGCTACGGGAGCCGAGACGCAAAAGTGCCAGAAAGCAACGCATATCATCAAGGAACATCAGGCTTGCACGCGAAACTAATGCAAACGTACGCGAATGTAAATGCATATGCTGCCCCTGATGTTGGCATGGCAGCAGCTAGCTCCGCGTAACTGAGCGCCACAATCCCAACGGCACCAGCGGAACACGCGAATGCCAAACTCAAGGATGGCCCGGTCACCACAACGGCTTTTCCCGGCATTGCAAAAATGCCGGCGCCCACAATCATCCCTACGCCTAGCAAAGTCAGGTCCCAGCTGGTGAGCACTCGGGCTAACTTGTGGCTACTCCTCCGCCGGCGTTGAATATCTGGCGAATCTCGAGGACTGCTGCTACCATCTCCGAGGACGGGTGACGCTTTTGGCGACGCCAGGTCATTTTTCATGAACGTTTGGCGCGTCCAAAGAGTGGATCTAAAGCGGCGACAAAACTGGCCGCACGCCGATCTCGGTGATGAACAACCACATCGCATTGTGGGTTGCCGCTTCGAGTGTTTCAGCAAGGTACAAGCATCAGCCACAGTTCACCCCAAGAAGAGTAGACTGGTGGCAAAGGTCGGCCAATGCCTGCCGACCGAACAAATTATCAAAGGTTGGAGGAACAAATGACTGTTATTGCAATATCTGTAAAATTCCTTCGCCAGATGCCAACCCAGTACACCACACGGCTTTCAAGGAACCGAGTCCGAACGTGCGACCACTGCCGTCCACCTCTGACCCAAATCTGCCTACTACCGCGTTCAGGTATCTTCCACGGCGGCTGGGTTCTACCAACTTCGCCCAAATAAATTCCACTTATACTTCCACTTCACTGCAGCCGCCTGAGTCTCCGCGACAGTCCCTCACAATATGTACATCGAACACCGTTCCCCGCCCTTTCCATCGTCGCTGCAGGCCACCGAAAACGACTTCGACGAAAACGACGGACGACCGCGAACGGACGACGAACGACGAACGACGAACGACGAACGACGAACGACGAACGACGAACGACGAACGACGAACG
>ENA-OWNT01003331-OWNT01003331.1-seawater-metagenome-genome-assembly--contig:-NODE-3331-length-15273-cov-4.286589_pt1 | contig 15273 bp, 15 predicted proteins | sample MGYA00238136_ERZ651165 | MGnify/ENA primary metagenome ERZ651165 (study PRJEB26861, sample SAMN08777766) | seawater metagenome | isolation source: coastal seawater | place: USA: Florida | collected...
GGCGGCGGCATCGGACCGCAGAGGTCCGACGATCACCCGCGCGCCCTGCTGGACGGCCTGCCGCGCCACGGTTGCGGCCTGCGCGGGGTCGGCGGCCGTGTTGTAGACGGTGATCTCCAATTGGACGCCCTCGAATTCCGAGGCGGCCAGCCGGGCGGAATTTTCAAGTGAACGGGCCACGATCTCATCCCCGGGGCTGCCCGATCCGTACGGCAGCAGCAATGCCACCTGAATCGGCGCGCCGGTGCGCACACGCGGACCACTTCCGCCCGGAAGGGCGACCTGGCAGGCGGCAAGGGCACCGGCACAAAGCGCCAGCAGGACGAACCGGCGTGACTTGCGGAAAATGCGGAAAGAAGGGAACATGCAGGGCCGTCTCCAGAAGGCGCGAAATTGGGTCGGACGGACCCTACGCGGTCGCGCGAAACAAGTAAACGCCAAGAGGCCAGCCCATGACCGATCAGCTTGCAACCGCCGGTGCGCCCCGCGCATCCCGGCTTGACCCGGGGCTATACCTGGTGGCGACCCCCATTGGTGCGGCGCGGGATATCACCCTGAGGGCGCTGGATATTCTGACCTCTGCCGATGTGATCGCGGCGGAAGACACCCGCACAGCGCGCAAGCTGATGGAGATCCACGGTGTGGCGGTCGCGGGGCGTCCGCTGATCGCCTATCACGATCACAGCGGCCCCGGCGCGCGCGACAAGCTGGTGGCGCAGGTCGCGGCGGGAAAATCGGTGGCTTATGTGTCCGAGGCGGGCACGCCCCTGGTGGCCGACCCCGGTTATCAGCTGGCCCGTGGAATGATCGAGGGCGCGCTGCCGGTGATTGCGGCGCCGGGGGCGTCGGCGGTGCTGGCGGCGCTGGCGGTGTCGGGCCTGCCAAGCGACCGGTTTCTGTTCGCGGGCTTTCCGCCGCAGGCCAAGGGCGCGATGACCGGCTGGTTGAAAGAGCTTGCGCCGGTGGGGGCCACGATCATCCTCTATGAATCGCCGCGCCGCGTTCACCGATTATTAGATGTTTTGTCAGATACCTTCGGGGCGGATCGCCCGGTGGCGCTGTGCCGGGAATTAACCAAGCGCTTCGAAGAGGTCTTGCGCGGGACGGTCGATGAGGTTCGAACTGCAATCGCGGACCGGGCCCTGAAGGGGGAAATCGTGGTCGTCATCGGCAAAGGGGCGCCGGTGCAGGTGACGGCGGAAACGATGAAGGATGCCCTGCGCACGGCACGGGCCACGCTGTCGGTTAAGGATGCGGCGGCGCAGGTTGCCGCTGATCTGGGGCTGAAGAAACGCGACGTCTATCAGGCGGCGCTGAAACTGGAGACGGATGAATGAGTGGATCGATCAGCTATCACGCGGGTTTATCGGCAGAGGATCAGGTGACGCGCCACTATGCGCGGGATGGTCATGTGATCTTGGCCCGCCGCTGGCGTGGCCAGGCGGGTGAGATCGACCTGGTGGCCGAAAAGGATGGCACCGTCGTTTTCATTGAGGTCAAGAAAAGCCGTAGCCATGCGCGCGCTGCCGAACGTCTGTCGCAGCGTCAACTGCACCGCATCTACTGCAGCGCCGAGGACTTTATCGGGCACCTGCCGGCGGGGGCCAATACCGATTGTCGGGTGGATGTGGCGCTGCTGGACGGGCAGGGGCAGATCGACATTCTGCCGAATGTCTTGTGTGCATGAGGGCACATTGACGGCATTGCACCTTTCGCTCTCCCGGGTCATGAATGCGCATCACCCGGGAATGGAGACGCCTCATGCCGCTGAAAGTTGCCATCCAGATGGACCCGATCGGTCCCATCGATATCGACGCTGACAGCAGCTTCCGCATCGCCGAGGAGGCGCAGGCGCGGGGGCATGAATTGTTTTACTACACCCCCGACATGCTGGCCTATCAGGAAGGCCGCGTTACCGCGCGGGGCTGGCCGCTGACCGTGCGGCGGGTGAAAGGCGATCATTTCAGCCTTGGCGATATGCAGGAAATCGATCTTGCCGATTGGGACGTGGTCTGGCTGCGCCAGGATCCGCCCTTTGACATGGGCTATATCACCACCACCCATATCCTTGAACGCGTGCATCCCGACACGCTGGTGGTGAATGACCCGTTCTGGGTGCGCAATTACCCCGAGAAGCTGCTGGTGCTCGACTTCCCCGACCTCACGCCGCCCACCACCATCGCCCGCGATCTGGGAACCCTCAAGGAATTCAAGCATCGCCACGGAGACATCATCCTGAAACCGCTCTACGGCAACGGCGGCGCGGGTGTCTTCCGCCTTGACCCCAACGATCGCAATCTCAACTCGCTGCACGAGCTGTTCACCGGCATCAACCGCGAACCGCTGATTGCGCAGAAATTCCTGCCCGATGTCTCGGCGGGCGATAAGCGAGTGATTCTGGTCGATGGCGAACCCGTAGGTGCGATCAACCGGGTGCCCGCCAAGGGCGAAACCCGGTCTAACATGCATGTGGGCGGGCGGCCCGAAAAGGTGGACCTGACAGACCGCGACCGCGAGATTTGCGCCCGCATCGGCCCGCTTCTGCGTGAGCGCGGACAGATTTTCGTGGGCATCGACGTGATTGGAAACTGGCTGACGGAAATCAACGTGACCTCCCCCACCGGCATTCAGGAGCTGGAGCGTTTCGATGGCGTGAATATCGCCGAAAAGATCTGGCAGGCGATTGAGGCCCGCGTGGCATGAGCCGCCGGGCGCGCCTGCTCAACACCTGGTTGCGCTGGATCGAACGCCCCGCGCTCAACCGGTTGACCAGCTTCGACGTGCCTCGGGTGCGGCGGCGCTTCGAATGGCAGTGCCGACTGCTATGTCCCATCCCGCGCGGGATGGCGGCACACTGGACGCGCCGCGCCGGGATGGAGGTGCTGGAGCTTGGCCCACAGCACGGCACAAGGCTGCTTTATCTGCATGGTGGCGGCTATGTCTTCGGCAGTCACCGCACCCATAAAGGTCTGGCTGGGCGGCTGGCCCTGCGCATGGGCGTGGGCGCGGTGGTGCCGCATTACCCGCTGGCGCCTGAGGCGGTTTTTCCCGCCGCGCCTGATGCTGTATTCCAGCTCTATCGAGAGATGGCCGCCGATGGCCCGGTTGTCCTGGCCGGCGACAGCGCAGGCGGCGGGCTGGCGCTGTCGCTTTTGGCGATGATCTGCGCCGATCCCGAGGTGCCTCAGCCCCTTGCCACGCTGGCCTTGTCGCCGCTGACAGACCTGGCCATGACCGGCGACAGCCTGCGCGGGAACGATGCCACCGAAGCGGTGCTGCCCCCCGATGGTATTGCCGAGGCCGCCAAGGGCTATCTGGACGGGGCCGACCCCGAAGACCCGCGCGCCAGCCCGCTTTACGCGCGCTTTCCCGGGGCCGGGCCTGTCTATCTCTGGGTAGGCGAGGGTGAGGTTCTGCTCGATGACAGCCGCCGCATGGTGGCCGCGCTGACCGACCAAGGCGTCGAAGCCCATCTGACCGTAGAGCCCGGCCTGCCGCATGTATGGCCGCTCTTCCCCGGCATATTATTGCCAGAGGCAGAGATGACGTTAGACCAGATGGCCGCCGCGATCCGCTAGTTCTTGCCAGCGATCAGCCGAAAGCCCAGGGCCTCGGCGATATGGGGCATTCGCACCGCATCCGACCCTTCCAGATCGGCGATCGTGCGCGCCACGCGCAAGACACGGTGGTATCCGCGCGCTGTCAGGCGGAACCGCTCTGCGGCTTTCAACAGCATCTCTCGCCCTTCGGCATCGGGATCTGCGATCTGATCCAGCAGTGCGCCCTCGGCATCGGCATTGACACGCGCCGTCGCCTCGAGCGTTTCAAAGCGCGCCGTTTGCCTGTCGCGGGCGGCGGCGATCCGGGCGGCGACGGTGGCGCTGTCATCGCCCGAGGGCGGCAGGTCGAGATCTGTAAACCCCACCGGTGGCACCTCCAACCGTAGATCGAACCGGTCCATCAGCGGCCCGGAAATGCGGCCCAGATAGTCTTCACCACAAAGGGGCGCACGACCACAGGCTTGATCGGCGTCATAAAGATGCCCGCAACGGCAGGGGTTGGCGGCAGCCAGCAGCAGGAAGCGGCAAGGATAAGTCACATGCGCATTTGCACGAGCAACCACCACGTCGCCGGTTTCAATCGGCTGACGCAGGGTTTCCAACACCTGGCGCGGGTATTCGGGGAATTCATCCAGAAACAGCACGCCATTATGGGCAAGGCTGATTTCGCCGGGCTTGGCATGACGTCCACCGCCGACAATGGCGGGCATGGAGGCGGTGTGATGTGGCGCGCGGTAGGGCCGTGTGCGGGAAATGCCGCCCTCATCCAGCAGCCCCGCCAGCGAATGGATCATCGAGGTTTCCAGCGCCTCGGCGGCGGTGAGTGGCGGCAAAAGGTCGGGCAGGCGTGCCGCCAGCATGGATTTGCCCGACCCCGGCGCGCCCACCATCAGGAAGTGGTGACGCCCCGCGGCGGCGATTTCCAGCGCGCGCTTGGCGCGTTCCTGCCCGCGCACCTCGCGCAGATCTTTGTTGGACCGTTCGCTATGCACCTCACCCGGTTCGGCGGGCGGCAGGGGGGCGCGGTCGGTCAGGTGGCCGATGATCTCGGCCAGGGTGCGGCCCGCGAAAACCGGGGTGGCCCCGACCCAGGCGGCCTCGGCCCCGCAGCCGGCGGGACAGAACAGCGCCCGCCCGTCTTCGCCTGCCGCCAGCGCCGTGGGCAGCGCGCCGATGACAGCCACCAGTGAGCCGTCGAGCGACATCTCGCCAAGGCTCATCGCCGCTTCGACCCGGTCGCGCGGCACAATCCCCAATGCCCCAAGCAGCGCCAGCGCAATGGGCAGGTCGAAATGCGATCCTTCCTTGGGCAGGTCGGCGGGCGACAGGTTGATGGTCACGCGTTTTGATGGCAGCGCGATGGCCATGGTTGACAGTGCCGTGCGCACCCGGTCGCGCGCCTCTCCCACGGCGCGGTCGGGCAGGCCCACGATGGAAAAGGCGGGCAGGCCCGGTGTTATGGCGCATTGTACCTCAACCCGCCGCGCCTCCAATCCTTCGAAGGCAACGGTATAGGTGCGCGCAAGGCTTTCGGGTCGGGTCGCGTCCAGCATGGTTAACGCTTGCCCGAAAACCCTTTACGATTGGTAAATACCCATGAATTCCGGCCACGCCTCCGGGTCTGTCACGGTCTTGTCGCGGCAATACGGGTTGCAAAAGCCGAAGATGCGCCCGTCCATCTCCATGAAATCGGTCACGGGGTCGCCCGAATAGGGGCAGGTGGCGTTCTCGGACGGGCCGTGGTCGACAGCGCGGGCAGGCAGCGGTTCCGGTGCCGGGAAGGCGCGGCGCGGCAGGCCCATCTCATAGACCGGTTGTTCCGGTCCTTCGATCAGCCCCATGGCGCGCCAGCGGCGAAAGGCGGGATGCGCCACATGCGCCCGGGCATAGGCCAGCGCCCGGTCCGAGACCGGCAGATCGTAGGTCAGGATGCGCGTGGCCACGGGGGCAAAGAACACATCGGCCAGTGAATAATCGCCACACAGCCACGGGCCGCCATGGGTCTCCAGCGCCTCGCCCCAGACCCGTTCCAGTCGCGCAAGATCGGCGCGGACGGCGTCGGTTATCTCGAACCCTGCCCATCCGGTGCGCAGGTTCATCGGGCAGGCCCCGCGCAGCCCGGTAAAGCCGGAATGCATCTCAGCAATCAGGCTCATGGCAGTGGCGCGGGCATTGGGGTCGGTCGGCAGCAGGCCCTTGTCGGGAAAGGCTCGGTCCAAATGCCAGGCAATGGCGATGGAATCGGTCAGCAGCCCCCCGGTGGGCGTGCGGACAATGGGCACCGTTCGGTTGCCCGGCGCGAAGGCTTCCAGATCCAGCCGGAACTGGTCGCAATACATGCGGGTTGTCTTGACGGTGACCGGAAGGTCAAAGGCCCGGAAGCTCAGCCAGCCGCGTAGCGACCAGCTGGAATAGGATTTGTCGGCAATCAAAAGCGTGTAGGTCATGGTTTATCCATCGGAAAATCGGTCTTACCAGCTAAGCCTGCCTCGCGCGCCCTGTCCAATTCCATTTGCTGACGTGGCGCATCAGGGACAGTGATTGATCGCTTCGACCCGCCACGCGCCCGCCTCATGCACCAGCCGCGTAACCGACAGGTTATCGACCCTGTGCCCCAACACCTCATAGGCCGACAGGCCAGAGGCGCGCTGGACCTGCGTCAGGATGATCCCGAAATGGGCGACCGCCACGACATGGGCTTCGGGATGGGCGGCGTTCACCCGGTCCACGAACGGGGCGATCCGCGCCGCGGCCGCATTCCAGCTTTCGCCATTGGGGGGCGCGATATCGCCGGGCTCCTCCCAGTAGCAGCGGCTCAGCCTCGGGTCGCGCTCGGACACATCGGTGAAATGCAGCCCGTCCCAATCGCCGAAATTGAACTCCCGCATGTCCGCCTCATCCGGCAGCCGCTGCCGCCCCGCCATCAGCACGTCTGCCGTTGCCTTGGCGCGGATCAGGTCAGAGGACACGACAAGCGCCGGGCGCGGCAAGGCGGCATCCAGCCGCGCAATCTGCTCCGCATCGGACAGATCTGCGGGCACATCGCGCCATCCCACGAAGGTCTTTTCATGCGTCGGCCCATGTCGGACCCAATGCCAGACCGTCATGGCGCCCGCCCTTCGTCTTCATTGTTCCATAAATATCCCGGGGGGGGCGCCGTCAGGCGACGGGGGCAGAGCCCCCTGAAAAATGGTCTTGCAAGACCATTGCCGCGCGGCCCGGTACGGGCCGCGCGCGGGTCGGCGCGCCAAAGGCGCGGCGAAACCGCCCTCATCACGGGGCTTCTCCCTTCAGCACCAAAGGCAGCCCCGCCATCACACCCAAGACCAGCCCGGCCTCGGCAGCCAGCCGCTGGTTCAACTGCCCTTGCGCCTCGCGAAACGCACGGGCCAGCGCGTTTTCGGGCACGATGCCTTGCCCGGTTTCATTGCTCACCACCACGACGGGCGCCGGGCAGGCCCGCAGCGATGCGATCAGTGCTTCAGCCTCTGTCTGCCAGTCACGCTCGGCCAGCAGCAGGTTCGTCAGCCAGAAGGTCGCGCAATCCAGCAGCACCACGTCGCCCACCCCGATCCCGTCCAGCGCCCCGGCTACGTCGAACGGTGCCTCGATGGTGCGCCAGCCGTCTCCGGCGCGCATGTCCTTGTGGGCGGCGATTTTGGCGCGCATTTCGTCATCGAAGGCCTGGGCGGTCGCGATATAGACCCGTGCGCCCGGTTCCGCCCGGACCAGCGCCTCGGCCCGCGCGGATTTCCCCGAAGCGGCGCCGCCGATCACCAGTGTCAGTCCGGGCAGAGCCATTTTGTCCTCCAAAAAGTGATCCGCCCGCAATTTCAGACCGTACCCCTCGTGAATGCAAGCGAACAGGAGCGCGTTATGGCACTCGACTTTGATCCTGGCCAGTCTCTTTCCCGCCAGGCCCGGGCGGCGGAACTTCTGGATGCCGACACTGAACGTGATCTCGCCATCGCCTGGCGTGATCATCGGGACGAGGCGGCGCTGCACCGCCTGATCACCGCCTATATGCGGCTGGCGATCTCGATTGCATGGAAATTCAAGGGCTATGGCGCGTCGATGAATGATCTCATTCAAGAGGCCGGGCTTGGTCTGATGAAAGCCGCTGACCGCTTCGACCCCGACCGGGGGGTTCGGTTTTCGACCTATGCGGTGTGGTGGGTGCGCGCGGGGATGCAAGATTTCGTGATGCGCAACTGGTCGATGGTGCGCACCGGGTCCACCTCTTCGCAAAAGAGCCTGTTTTTCAACATGCGCCGGGTGCGGGCGCGGCTGGAGGCAGAGGCGGCGTCGGACGGGGTGGAATTGGATGGGCACCAGCTGCGAGAGCGGATCGCAGGGGAAATCGGCGTTGCCGTGAAAGACGTGGAACTGATGGAAGGCCGCCTTGCCGGGTCGGATTTTTCGCTGAACGCGATGCAGTCGGATGGCGAGGACGGGCGAGAATGGATCGACCTGCTGGAAGATGATGGCGAACAGGCAAGCGACCGGTTCGAACGTGAACGCGATGGCAGCCGTCTGCGCGAGTGGCTGGCGCTGGCTATAACGTCTCTGACCGAGCGGGAACAGAAAATCATCGCCGCACGCAAGCTGACTGAACCGGCCCGAACGCTGGAAAGCCTGGGCGAGGAGCTGGGCCTGTCCAAGGAACGCGTCCGTCAGATCGAAGCCGCCGCCCTGCAGAAGATGCGCCGCCACCTGGCGCCGAAGGAACCCGAGCTGCGGGCGCTGATAGGCTGAGGCGCCATGTCCGCTTGCCCCCGCGTGCCTATGGGCGTTTCCTATGCAGTATGACCCGCCCCCTTGCGCCTCTTGTCCTATGCCTCGCTTTGTCGCCGCTGATCGTCGCGGCGGGTCCGCTCACGGATATTGATCCGTTGCGAGAGACGGATGTCCTGATTCTGGGCGAGGTGCATGACAACCCCGCCCACCATCTGTGGCAGGCCGAGGCGCTGGGCGCGCTTGCCCCTGCCGCCGTGGTTTTTGAGATGCTGACCCCCGACCAGGCGGCGCGGATCACACCCGATCTGTTGGCGGAACCCGAGATGCTGGCCGACATGATCGGGTGGGGGTCCTCGGGCTGGCCCGATTTCGCGCTGTACCAGCCGGTTTTCGAGGCCTTGGGTGAGGCCATGATCTTCGGCGCAGCGCTGCCCTATGAGGATGTGCGCGCAGCAGTGAGCGAGGGGGCGGCGGCCAGGTTTTTCGAAGAGGCGGAGCTGTTCGCGCTGGATCAGCCCCTGCCGGAAGATCAGCAAGCGCTGCGCGAGGAGATGCAGGCGGAAGCGCATTGCAATGCGCTTCCCGCCGCGCTGCTTCCGGGCATGGTCGAGGCCCAAAGGCTGCGGGACGCGGGCTTCGCCGCGCGGGTGCTGGAGGCGCTGGAGCGGACGGGTGGCCCGGTTGTGCTGATCACCGGCAATGGCCATGCGCGGACCGATTGGGCAGTGCCTGCGATGATCGCGCTGGCCGAACCGGATGTGACGGTCGTGTCGGTGGGGCAGTTCGAATCGGACCCCGAGGCCGATATCCCCTTTGACCTTTGGCGCGTGACAGAGCCTGCCGAACGGGACGATCCCTGCGCGGCGTTTCAGTGACGGCCTGATTTTCTCGGGACTGGTGTTGCCGGGGCGCGGTCGCGCCGGATCGGGCAGATAGGTGAAGCGGCGCCGCCTCGTAAGGCGCGCGGGCTTTTGGTCCTTTGCGGAAGCTTCCGGGATTTCCCCCGCTTGCCTGCACCCTGTCCGGGGTGGTCTGAGGTGTCGGGAGGGACCGGGCCACGCTGTTGCAGTCGGTTAACCGGCGGCCAGAATGACAGATCATCCTGAACATATCCTTAAACGCCGCGCAGAATGTCCGACCGGGATTTCGCTGCCTTCGGCATCGACCCGCGCGGCCCGTTCCGGGCCGCGTTCCCTTGCCGGTGCCGTGGCTTGTGAAGGCGGGGCGAGGGGACTAGGTTGAGCGGCAGGACTTACCAATGGGCGGAGACCCCATGCTGGCGGACAAGCGTATCCTTCTGATCATCGGCGGCGGCATCGCGGCCTTCAAATCGCTCGACCTGATCCGCCGACTGCGAGACCAGGGTGCGGAAGTGGTGCCGGTGCTGACCAAGGCGGGCGAGGAGTTTGTGACGCCCCTGTCGGCCTCGGCCTTGGCGGCGCAGAAGGTATACCGCGACCTTTTCGACCTGACCGACGAGGCGGAGATGGGGCATATCGAGCTATCCCGCGCCGCCGATCTGGTGGTTGTCGCCCCCGCCACCGCCGACCTGATGGCAAAGATGGCGAACGGGTTGGCCAATGACCTGGCCTCGACCCTGCTGATGGCCACCGACAAGCGGGTGCTGATCGCGCCTGCGATGAACGTGCGCATGTGGGAACATCCGGCGACGCAGCGAAACCTTGCCACTTTGCAGGGCGACGGGGTGCTGGTGGCGGGCCCCGATGAGGGCGCGATGGCCTGCGGGGAGTTCGGGCCTGGGCGTATGGCCGAGGTGCCCGATATCGTGGCTGCTGTTGCAGCGGCGCTGTCGGACGGGCCCCTGAAAGGGCGGCATGTGGTGGTAACCTCGGGGCCCACCCATGAACCCATTGACCCGGTGCGCTATATCGCCAACCGATCCTCGGGTGCACAGGGCACCGCGCTGGCCGCTGCGCTGCGTGATCTGGGGGCGGACGTGACCTTCGTGACCGGCCCGGCGCGGGTGGCCCCGCCTGCGGGTGTCCGCGTCGTGAAGGTGGAAACCGCGCGCGAGATGTTGGAGGCGGTAGAGACCGCGCTGCCGGCTGACGCCGCCGTGTTTGCCGCCGCCGTGGCCGATTGGCGGGTGGCCAATGCCACCGACCGCAAGATGAAGAAGACCGAAGGCGCGGGTCTGCCCACGCTTGATTTCGCGGAAAACCCGGACATCCTGAAGACGGTGTCCCAGATGGGTGACGGGCGGCCCGGCCTCGTCGTGGGCTTTGCCGCTGAAACCCATGACGTGGAAGCCAACGCCACCGCCAAACGCGCCCGCAAGGGCTGTGACTGGATCGTGGCGAATGACGTCTCGCCCGCCACGGGCATCATGGGCGGGTCGGAAAACAAGGTGGCCATCGTCACGGCAGAGGGGGTCGAGGACTGGCCGCGCCTGTCGAAAGAGGAAACCGCCCGGCGTCTGGCGGCGCGCATTGCCGAGGCGCTGTCGCGGTGAGGATGCCTCCGGCGGGAGTATTTGGGCCAAGAAGAAGGGGCAGGGCATGGCACTGACGATCCAGGTGCTGCGAGAGGATTGGGCCGATCCTGCTGTGGCCTTGCCGTCCTATGAAACGGCGGGGGCGGCGGGCGCGGACCTGCGGGCGAATTTTCGGCCCGAGAACCGTGCGGCGGGCCTTGTGCTGGCCCCGATGGAACGGCGGATCGTGCCGACCGGACTGCGGGTCGAGATCCCGGAAGGGTTTGAAATGCAGATCCGGCCCCGGTCTGGCCTTGCGCTGAAACACGGGATTTCCCTGCCCAATACGCCGGGCACCATCGACAGCGATTATCGTGGGCCTTTGGGGGTGTTGCTGATCAACTACGGGTCGGAGCCCTTTGCCATCGCCCATGGCGACCGTATCGCGCAGGCGATCGTGGCCCCCGTGGTGCAGGCGGCGTTCGAGATTGTCGAGGGCCTGTCTGACAGTCACCGGGGCGAGGGCGGCTTCGGCTCCACGGGGCGCGGCTGATGGTGGTGGTTCTGGCCATGGCAGCGGCGCTTTGGGGCGTGGGCTGGCTGATGAACGCGCCGGTGCGGGCGCGGCTTGCGATGTTGCTGGTGCTTTATGTGGCGGTGCTGCTGGTGCAGGTGGCGATGCCAGAGGCGCATCCGCTGCGGGTGGGCACGGGTGGATCGGCGGCCCCATGGTTGATCCTGGGTGGGGTCGTGGCGCTGGTGCTGGCCTATCGCGAGGGGCTGCGGTGGCTGCGGGCGCGGGCCGAGGCGATGGAAGGCGCGCGCGAGGCCGACGCGCCGAAGCCTGCGGGCAGCTTTTCAGAGGAGGAGTTGGAACGCTACGCCCGTCACATCACCCTGCGCGAAGTGGGTGGCCCGGGGCAGAAGAAGCTCAAACAGGCCAAGGTGCTGGTGGTGGGCGCAGGCGGGCTGGGATCGCCCCTGCTGATGTATCTCGCGGCGGCAGGTGTGGGGCGGATCGGGGTCATCGACCATGACGCGGTGGACCTGAGCAACCTGCAACGCCAGATCATCCACACCGACCAGGCGCAAGGCATCCCCAAGGTCTTTTCCGCCCGGGAAAGGATGCTGGCCCTGAACCCGCATATCGACGTGCGGCCCTACCACCGTGAACTGACGGCTGAGATCGCGGAGGAGCTGTTTGCCGACTATGACCTGATCGTCGACGGCACCGATGCCTGGCCCATCCGCGACCTGATCAACCGGGCCGCCGTGGCCACGGGAAAACCTGTCGTCTCCGGCGCGATTTCGGCCTGGGAAGGTCAGGTCACCATCTATGACCCGGCCCGCGGCGCGCCTTGCATGGCTTGCGTCTTTCCCGAGGCACCCGCGCCCGACATGGCCGCCACCTGTTCGGAAACCGGGGTGATCGGGGCCCTGCCTGGCGTGATCGGCGCGATGATGGCGGGCGAAGTGGTGAAACTGATCGCAGGCACGGGTGAGCCTCTGCGGGGGCGAATGCTGATCTTTGATGCGCTTTACGCCGAAACCCGGCTGATCACCATGAAGCGGGATGAAAACTGCCCGGTCTGCGGCGGCTGACCCTTGCGTGTCGCAGGGCGCACGCCATACTGCCCGCCATAACAAACAGGGAGCCTTTCCAATGAAACGCCTTGCCGCCGCCGCGCTTGCCCTTGCCGCGCTTGCCCCCGTTACCGCCCTTGCCGACGGCCATATGCCCAATCTTGAGGGGCGCGAGGTGGTGATCGTCACCGAAAACGCCTATCCGCCCCTGCAGTTCATTGATCCCGCCACCGGCCAGCCCGCTGGCTGGGAATATGACGCGATGGAGGTTATCGCCGAGCGGCTGAACATCACCGTGGTTTATGAAACCATCAGCTGGGATGCGATGATTGCCGCTGTATCCGAAGGTCAGTTCGACATGGGCATGACCGGCATCACCATCCGCGAAGACCGTGCCGAGGTGGTCGATTTCTCTGACAGCTATATGACCAGCCAGATGCGGATGCTGGTGCGCGCCGGTGAAACCCGGTTCACCGATGCCGAGAGCTTTGCAGCGAATGACGATTTCCTTATCGGTAGCCAGGCAGGCACGACGCCCTTCTACGTCGGGGTCTACGAGGTGCTCGATGGCAATGAATCCAACCCGCGCATCCAGCTGTTTGAGACCTTTGGCGCCGCTGTTCAGGGCCTTATGACCGAGGATGTGGACATGGTGCTGACCGATGCCACCGCAGGCGAGGGTTATGTTCGCGCCAATCCCGATGGGCTGGCCATTATCGGCGATCCGCTTGGCACCGAGGATTTCGGCTTCATCTTCCCGCTCGGATCGGATCTGGTGGGTCCGATGAATGCCGCGATTGCGTCCCTGCGAGAGGACGGCACGCTCGATGAGCTGAACCAGCGCTGGTTCGTCGATTACAGCTTTGGCGGCTAAGCCGTCCTTTCCCCCGGTCCCGTCGCGGACCGGGGTCTTTTCGCAGGCATGATCCCTTCGCCCCAGATCGACAAGGACTTCCCCTGGTGGCTGCTGGCTGTGGCCGGTTTGGGGCTGTTTGCGTTCTGGCAGGTGCTGGCCGATGATCAGTACCGGCAGGTATTGACCACCCTTCAGCGCGGCATCTGGATCACGATCTTCGTCACCATCGTTGCCTTCTTCATGGCGGGTTCGGTGGGGCTTGGCCTGGCGCTGGCCAGCCAGTCGCGGTCGATCATCCTGCGCCAATGCGCGCGCTTTTATGTAGAGGTCATCCGGGGCATCCCGATCCTCGTCCTGTTGCTCTATGTGGCCTTTGTGCTGGCCCCCGCGATGGTTGCGGGGTGGAACTGGGTCAGCGGGCCAATCGGGCTCGACCCGATCCGTACCCGCGATTTCAGCCTTCTGTGGCGCGCGATTATGGCGCTCTCCATCGCTTATTCCGCCTTCCTGGCCGAGGTCTTCCGTGCGGGCCTGCAATCGGTGGACAAAGGGCAGATAGAGGCCGCCGAGGCCCTTGGCCTCAACCGTCGCCAGCGCTTTCGCCATATCGTCTTTCCGCAAGCGATCAGGGTGATCCTGCCGCCCCTGGGCAATGATTTCGTGGCGATGGTGAAGGACAGCTCGCTCGTTTCGGTTCTGGGCGTTCTCGACATCACGCAACTGGGCAAGGTCACGGCGGCGGGCAATTTTCGCTATTTCGAAACCTACAACGTGGTGGCGCTCATCTACCTGACCATGACCATTACCCTCTCGCTTGCCCTGCGCCGCCTGGAAAAATACATGCGCAAGGGCCAATCCGACCGTTAACCCGCAATTAAGGTTAACGCGCGCCTCCCCTTCTTCTTGGCAAAAATACTCCCGCCGGAGGCGTCCCGCCCTCGCCACCCGCCCCGCCGCCCCCTATCTTGATCCCAAAGGAGACACATAATGACGAACCCGCTTCTGCAGGACTGGACCACACCCTTTGCCCTGCCGCCTTTTGCGCAGATTGAAGACGCCCATTTCGCCCCCGCACTTGATACCGCGTTGGATCAAGACCGTGCCGCGATCAAAGCCATTGCCGACAACCCCGACCAGCCCACATTCGCCAACACGATCGAGGCGCTGGAGCGGGCTGATAAGCTGCTCGACCGGGTCGCGGGCGTCTTCTACAATCTCGCGGGCGCCGATGCGAACCCGGCGCGCGAGGCGTTGCAGCGGGACATGGCGCCGAAGCTGTCGGCCTATTCGTCAGAAATCACCAACAACCGCGCGCTCTGGGACCGGATCGACGCGCTTTGGCAGACCCGTGACAGCCTGGGCCTGACGGCCGAGCAGCTGCGGGTTCTGTATCTCACGCATCGCAGCTTCACCCGGGCGGGCGCGGGGTTGGAAGGGGCAGACCGGGACCGGCTGACCGAGGTGAAATCGCGTCTTGCCGTGCTTGGCACGCAGTTCACCCAGAACCTGCTGGCCGATGAGCGCAGCTGGTTCATGGACCTGTCCGAAGACGATCTTGAAGACCTGCCCGGCTTCGTCATCAATGCGGCCCGGGCGGCGGGCAAGGAAAAGGGGGCGGACGGTCCGGTGGTGACTCTGTCGCGGTCACTGATCGTGCCGTTCCTGCAATTCTCGCCCCGGCGCGACCTGCGGGAAAAGGCCATGCAAGCCTGGGCCGCGCGGGGGGCCAACGGCGGCGAGACCGACAATCGCGCGCTGGCCGCCGAAACGCTGGCATTGCGCGAGGAACGGGCGCGGCTTCTGGGGTATGACAGCTTCGCGGCCTTCAAGCTGGATACGGAAATGGCGGGCAAACCGGGCAATGTGCGCGACCTGCTGATGCAGGTGTGGGACCCGGCCAAGGCGCAGGCGGAACGGGACGCGGAACGCCTGACCGAAATGATGCAGGCAGATGGCATCAATGGCGATCTGGAGCCCTGGGATTGGCGCTATTATTCCGAAAAGCGCCGGGTGGCGGAACATGATCTGGATGAGGCAGAGCTGAAACCCTATTTCCAGCTCGACCGGATGATCGAGGCGGCGTTCGACTGCGCGAACCGGCT
>ENA-OWNT01003332-OWNT01003332.1-seawater-metagenome-genome-assembly--contig:-NODE-3332-length-15272-cov-4.016255_pt1 | contig 15272 bp, 16 predicted proteins | sample MGYA00238136_ERZ651165 | MGnify/ENA primary metagenome ERZ651165 (study PRJEB26861, sample SAMN08777766) | seawater metagenome | isolation source: coastal seawater | place: USA: Florida | collected...
GCCGGCCGCCGACATCACCGCAACGGGCTTGTCGCGCCACGGGCTGCCCTTGGTCCGGCTGACCCAGTCCAGCGCGTTTTTCAACACGCCCGGAGGCGCCTTGTTGTATTCCGGCGTGGAAATCAGCACCGCATCCGCCGCTTCGATCTGGTCGGCCAGCTTCTGGACCGCCGCCGGGATGCACTCTGCGATTTCGTCATCCTCGTCGAACAGCGGCAGCCGCAGATCCCCCTCCTCGAACCGGCAGGGGCCAAACAGCCGTGCCGCCTCCAGCAACAGTTTGCGGTTGGTAGAGCCGCCGCGCAACGCGCCGCACAGCCCCAGAATCCGGGGATCTGACATCAATATCACCTTTTCTGGCCGGTTTCGGTCAGTCCGCAGCTAGGGCGGACCGCCATTGATGTCCAGCCCGCTCAGCTCTTGGTCGGGATCACCACGATTTCGACCCGGCGGTTCTGGGCTTTGCCCTCTGCCGTCAGGTTCGATGCGATCGGCTCTTCCTCGCCACGCCCGATGGTGGTCAGCCGGTCAAAGGTGACCCCGCCCGCCTGCAGGATATCGGCCACCGCATTGGCCCGGCGCTGTGACAGGCCGATGTTATAGGCCGCATCACCGTCGCTGTCGGTATGGCCGATCACCTGCACCGTCGAGGCCGGGTATTTCAGCAGCATCTGCGCCACCTTGTCGATGTCGGATTGCAGCGCCGGCTGCACCGCATAACTGTCGGTGGCAAAGGTAATATCATGCGGCAGCGACACGATCAGCCGGTCGCCGGTATTGGTGATGGTGATCCCCTCCGACGCCAGCTGCGCCCGCAGCTCGGCTTCCTGCTTGTCCAGCTGCGACCCCAGCGCACCGCCGGCGATTGCCCCGGCGGCGGCCCCGGCCAGAACGGCGGTGGTCTTGTTCGACGCACCCGACACCGCGCCGACACCGGCGCCAAGGATCGCGCCAAACAGCGCGCCCTGCTTGGTGTTTTTCTGCGGATCGGTATTCTGCGCCAGCTTCGAGGGGTCGGTGCTGGTACAGGCGCTCAGCGCAACGGCCGCGCACAGCAGCACGGCGGCAGGGGTCTTCAGGATCGTCATGTCAGGGCCTCTTGCTCAATCCCCGGTGTCCGGGTGCCTTTTCACCCTTATATCATAGCCAACAGGCCAAGTCTCAACCCGCGTTGTGCCAGGGTCGGCAAAGCCCCGCCCAAAAATCGGCTTCAGGTTGTCACCAGGGCCGCGTCGGGCTGGTCGGAATCGCGCAGGATCTGACGCAGCGCCGCCCCCTGCCCGGCAAAAAACGCCTCCAGCGGATCGCAGGTCCAGATCCGGTCGGTGCGAAAATGGCGGAACCCGGCACGCAGCTCGCACCAGGCCGCCAATAGCGTGGAATCGACGAAATAGATCAGCGCCAGCGGGCGCACGACACGCTGCGTCTCGACCCCGCAGTCGTCACGATAGGTCAGCCGCAGCTTGCGTTCGTCGCGGATTGCCCCCCGCAGCAGTGACTTCGACACGCAGCCCCGCGCCGGATCGTCCAGCGGCGCGCCCCAAGTCGAAATCTGCAGCCAGTCCGCCGGAGCATGCAGCGCGTCGATCTTGTGGCAGATCCGCGTCGCGGCCTGCTGCAGGGCACTGTCCCCGGTCCGGCTGAGCATGGCCAGCCCGACGCGCAGCGCCTCGACCTCCTCGGCATCGAAATTCAGCGGCGGCAGGTCATACCCGCGCCGCATCACATAGCCCAGGCCCGCCTCGCCCTCGATCGGGGTCCGCATGGCCTGCAACGCGGCGATGTCGCGGTACACGGTGCGCGCCGACACCTCCAACCGGGCGGCCAGCGCCTGCGCCGTCACCGGGCCATGGGCCGCGCGCAGGATCTGGATGATTTCGAACAGACGGGTGGATCGGCGCATACGGGCCTCCGGGTTGAACTGCTGACACCCTACACTGCCCTGCTGACAACAGCCTGTCAGCAGTCCTCTGCCATGGGTTCCGAACTCAGTGAAACCTCAATGAAACCCAAGGCATCCGACATGACCTATTACGACACCCACACCCTGATGACCCTCAAGCTGGACCGCTGGCACCCGGACTACGTGCCGCCGGGGTTTGCCCCGCCCCCCCCGGCATCGCGCATCAGCCCGTGGCGGTGGATGATCCGGCATCTGCCCGCGCGCCTTCATAGGCCAGCAGCGCCCGCTTCACCGGCAACCCCCAGTGATAGCCGCCCAGCGCCCCCGACTTGCGCAGCGCCCGGTGGCACGGGATGATCCAGCTGACCGGGTTACGCCCCACCGCCGTGCCGACGGCGCGTACCGCGCGGGGGCTGCCCACCGATTGCGCGATCTCGGAATAGGTCGTGACCTGCCCGGACGGGATGCGCAGCAACGCCTCCCAGACCTTGATCTGCAGCGGCGCGCCCATCATGTGCAGCGCCGTTTCGCCCTTCTGGTCATAGGCCGCCAGAACCAGCGGCCGCAGCGCCATCGGATCCTCGATGAACCGCGCCTTGGGCCAGCGCGAACACAGGTCCTCCATCGCCGCCTCGGTGCCGGTTTCGGCGGCAAAGGCCAGCCCGCAGATGCCCTTTTCGGTGCCCATTGCCAGCGACAGGCCGAACGGGCTGTCGAACCAGCCCCAGAACACGTCGACCCCCTCGCCCTTGCGGGCGAACTCGCCGGGGCTCATCGCCTCCCAGCGGATGAAAAGGTCGTGCAGCCTGCCGCTTCCCGACAGGCCAACCGCGTGGGCGGTCTCCAGCGTGGTGAAATGGTCGTGCAGCAATGTCTTGGCATGACCCAGCCGCAGATACTGCTGATATTTCTTGGGCGATACCCCGACCCAGCGCGAAAACAGCCGCTGAAAATGCGCCGGGCTCATGTCCATCCGCGCCGCCAGATCCTCAAGCGACAGATCCTCGCCGCCATCGTCGATCAGGTCGATCGCGCGCCGCATGACTTGATAATGATAGCCCTGTTCGCCGTTTTGCACATTCATCGCGCCGTTCTCCTTGTCTTGTCCGACAATAGCGCCGCACCCCCCGCAAAAGCGACCCGGAACCTGCGCTTTGGCGTTGCGGGGACCGTCGGCGCACGGCAAAAAGACCCCCGATGGCAAAACAACTCGATTATCACACGATCCGCGAGATTTTCACCCGGTTTCAGGCCGCCGAGGCCGAACCCAAGGGCGAATTGAATCATGTCAACGTCTACACGCTGGTGGTGGCCGTCGCCCTCAGCGCACAGGCCACCGACGCAGGCGTGAACCGCGCCACCGCCGAGCTGTTCCAGATCGCGGATACCCCGCAGAAAATGCTGGATCTGGGCGAAGAGGCGTTGATCGAGCACATCAAGACCATCGGCCTGTATCGCAACAAGGCCAAGAACGTGATGAAGCTCAGCCGCATTCTGGTCGATGACTATGGCGGCGAGGTTCCCAATTCCCGCGCCGCCCTGCAGTCTCTGCCGGGCGTGGGGCGCAAGACCGCCAACGTGGTTCTGAACATGTGGTGGCATTATCCGGCCCAGGCCGTGGACACCCATATTTTCCGCGTCGGCAACCGCAGCGGCATCTGCCCCGGCAAGGACGTGGACGCCGTCGAACGCGCCATCGAAGACAACATCCCGGTCGATTTCCAGCAGCACGCCCATCACTGGCTGATCCTGCACGGCCGCTACCACTGCAAAGCACGCAAGCCGATGTGCGGCACCTGCCTCATCCGCGATCTGTGCCAATTCGAGGACAAGACCCTATGAAAACCTACCAACTCGTTGGCATCGGCAATGCCGTGGTGGATGTTATCAGCCAGTCCGACGACGCCTTCCTGAACCGCATGAGCATCGAGAAGGGCATCATGCAGCTGATCGAACGCGACCGGGGCGAGGAGCTCTATGACGCAATGGAGAACCGCGTGCAGACACCGGGCGGGTCGGTGGCCAACACCATCGCCGGCGCCGGCGCGCTGGGGCTGGAAACCGCTTTTATCGGGCGCGTGCACGATGACGAGCTGGGCCATTTCTATGCCGACGCGATGAACGAGGACGGCGTCGATTTCGTCAATCCGCCGGTCTCGGGCGGCGAACTGCCGACCTCGCGCTCGATGATCTTTGTCTCGCCCGATGGCGAACGCTCGATGAACACCTACCTCGGGATTTCCTCCGAGCTCAGCTCGCTCGATGTGCCCGGCGAGGTCGCCGGCAACGCCGAGCTGATGTTCCTCGAGGGCTATCTCTTTGACAAGGACAAGGGCAAGGCCGCCTTCCTGGAGGCGGCGCGCGACTGCCACCGGGGCGGAGGCAAGATCGGCATCTCACTTTCCGATCCGTTCTGCGTCGACCGCCACCGGCACGATTTCCTGTCGCTGATCGAACACGAGATGGATTTTGTGATCGGCAACGAGGACGAGATCAAGTCGCTCTTTGAAACCGACCGGCTCGAAGACGCGCTGGTGCTGACGGCGGGCCTGTGTTCGCTGGTGGTCTGCACCCGCTCCGGCGACGGGGTGACGGTGATGTCCGGCCCCGACCGCATCGACGTGCCCGTGACCCGTGTCGTGCCGGTGGATGCAACAGGCGCCGGCGACCAGTTCGCCGCCGGGTTCCTCTTTGGCATGGCCACGGGGCGCGATCTGGAAACCTGCGCCCGGATCGGCGGCATCTGCGCCGCCGAGGTGATCGGCCATATCGGCCCGCGCACCAAGCGGCCGCTGAAGGTGGTTTTCTCGGAACAAGGACTGCTTTGATCCGGGCTTAGCCCATTCGCCGCATGATCCGGTCGGCCAGCCGGGGCGAGGCGGCGTGAATCACACGCAGCGCCCGGGCCTTGCCGATCCAGATTTCAGCCTTCCCTTGCGCGATCCCGTCAAGGATGGCCTGTGCAACGGCGTGGGGGGGCATCTTTTTGGCGGGATCGCCACGCGACAGGGTTGTATCGACCACCGGAAGGATCGCCTCGCTGATCTGCAAGGCGGTGCCGGTATCTTCGGCCTGGTAGCGCAGCGCCTTGGTGAAGCTGCGCAGCCCTGCCTTGGTGGCGCAGTAGACCGGGGCGTCGGTCTTGGGTGCGATGGCCAGCCCGGAGGTGACATTGCAGATCGCCGGCTGCGCGGCGCGGGTCAGAACCGGCAGCATCGCCACCGACAGGCTGATCGGGGCGGTCAGATTGATCGTGATCTCGGCGGCGATGCCGGGCAGGTGCTGCCGCGGCGTGTCGAAGAGCTGCGGATACAGCATCACCGCCGCGTTGTTGATCAATGTATCACAGTTCGGGTGTTGGTCGGCGACCCAGTTCACAACCGCCCCCCACATCGCCGGATCGGCCAGATCGGCGGCCAGCCCAAAGACCCTGCCCGGATGGGACTGTTCCAGCTTGTCCAGCCCGGCCTGATCGCGCGCAACGGTCAAAACGGTCGCGCCGTCCGCGACCAGCAGGGCCAGCATTTCGGCCCCGATGCCCCGTGTGGCCCCAGTCAGCAGGACGGTTCGGTTATGGAAGAACGGGCGGGTCATACGGTGGCTCCTTGGCTGAGATGGTGATCGCGGCTAGAATGTGAGTGATCGCTCACTTTTTATACTCGCCTTTCATGCCCACACATGACACCGCCCTGATCCCTCGTAAAACCCCGCGCCAGGCGCGGGCGCAGGCCACCTGCGTGGCGATCCGGCAGGCGGCGGCTCACATTTTGACGGGGCAGGGGCGGGGGGCGCTGACCACGAATCGCATCGCGGAACGGGCCGGGGTCAGCATCGGGTCGCTCTACCAATACTATCCCTCGAAAGAGGCGATCCTGGCCGAGATGATCCGCGAGATGCGGCAGGATATGTGGCTTGATATCCGCGACGCAGCGGAACGGTCGGACAATGCCGATCTGCGCGACCTGGCCGAGGCGCTGGTCCGGGCCAGCGTGGGCCATCACGCCAAGGCCCCGGAACTAGCCCGCCAGTTGGAACAGATGGAACTGGACTTGCCGCCCGACCCCGAAACACATCAGATCGAGCGTAGCCTCCAAGCCCTTTTGGTCAGGCTTCTGGCCGACAGGGGCGTCGCAGCCCCCGAAACGGCGGCGCAGGACCTGACCGCTATGACCAAAGGCGTGGCCGCCGAGGCCGCGCGGGTGGGCGAGACGGATATGGACCCCGTCATCGCCCGCATCTGCCGCGCGGTCTGGGGCTATCTGGGGGTTTAGGCGGCGCTGTCCACGACCTCGAAATCATGGGTAACTTCGGCGGTTTTGGCCATCATCGCCGAGGCGGAGCAGTATTTCTCCACCGACAGCTGAATTGCGCGGTCCACTTTCGCCGGGTTCACCCCCCGGCCCGTTACGATGAAATGCATGTGGATGCGGGTGAAGACGGCGGGTGTGGTTTCGGCCCGGTCGGCGGTCAGTTCCACCACCACATCTTCAATGGGTTCGCGCCCTTTTTCGAGGATCGACACCACGTCATAGGCCGAACAGCCCCCGGTTCCGATCAACACCAGCTCCATCGGGCTGGGGCCGGGGGTGGTGCCGTCCTCTTCCTTGGTGCCGAAGACAAAACTATGGCCGGTGCCGGATTTGCCGATGAAGGTCCGGTTCTCGGCCCATGTGACGCGCGCTTTCATTGGAAACTCCTGCTTGGGTTTCCGGCGCTATAGACCAGAACACCGACCGGCGCAAAGCCATCGGGTATTAGCCGAACTTTCCCGCGATAAAGGCGCGGGCTTCGTTGGTCTGGGCGTCTTCGAACAGGGTTTGTGTTGGCCCGATTTCAAGCAGGCGACCAAGGTGGAAATAGGCAACCCGGTCGGCGACGCGTTTGGCCTCCATCATCGAATGGGTAACGATGACGATGGACTTTGTCTCGCGCAGTTCCATCACCAGTTCCTCGACCTTGGCGGTGGCAATCGGGTCGATGGAGCCCGTGGGTTCGTCCATCAGCAAAACATCGGGTTTCGCGGCCAGTGCGCGGGCGATGCAAAGCCTTTGCTGTTGACCACCGGACAGTTCGGTTCCCTCCATGCTGTGCAGGTGGTCCTTCACCTCATCCCACAGATGTGCGCGGCGCAGGGACGTTTCCACCAGGTCCTCCAGCTCGGCCTTGTCGCGGACCAGCCCGTGCAGGGTGGGGGCGTAGGCCACATTCTTCCAGATCGTTGTGGGGAAGGGATTGGGTTTTTGCGCCACCCATCCAAACCGACGCCGGTGCAGCGGCGGGTCGATATCGGCGGCGTAGATATCATGGCCTTCCATCCGCATCTGACCGTCGATCCGAACGTCGCGCGTGGTGTCATGCATCCGGTTGAGCACCTTGAGCGCGGTGGATTTTCCGCACCCGGACGGGCCGATAAAGGCCAGCGTCTCACGCGGGTAGAGGTCGAAGTTCACATCGAACAGCGCCTGTTTGTCGCCGTACCACAGGTTGAGGCCAGATATGCCCATCAGCGGCGGTTCGTTTCGACCGGCGGGGTGGGTGATCGTGCGGGTGGTGTTGGGGGCGTCAAAGTCGAACATGGGGAATCTCCCGTTTCGGAATGCTCTAAACATGCCGGGACGGGGGGGTAGCAATCTTGACCCACCTCAAGTTTTCTCAAGTTTCACGAAATCTTCATTAATTCGTTACAAACAAACCTAGTCAGCGAGTGTGTTCGGGGCCTGCGACGGTAACACCAGCCAAAGTGAGACCCGCGCCAGCCCGTCCTGAACCTCGCAGGTCAGTTTGACCAGGGGCGGATCGGCTGCGTTGTGAAACAGTGCCATGCTGGAACTGACGGAGCAGTCACGCAGAATGTCGATGGTGGCGGGGTCGAATGGATGCGGCCCAATGCTACCGCCACCGACACTGTGGGGCGGCAGGATGTGCAGGCTGGCGGTCAGGGTGTCCTGCAGGCGGGCAGTCAGGTCGGGCAGGGACAGGTGATAGCGTGCGGGGCTGGCAAGGCCGGACCCGTCGATCTCCAACCCCTGACGGGTCAGGGACACGGCAGCGGGATTGCCAGATCGCGGCGCATCCAGCGGCCAGGCGCCGAAATCGCGGTACAGGTCGTAGGGGTTGACTGCAGATGGTATTGTCACAGTCTCGGCCCGTGGGTCGCCTTCAGGTCCCCGGTCAACCACACGCGCAACCCCGCGAAAGCCACGATCACCGCCGCCAGTCAGGCTGCGGAAGACCAGCAGTGTGTCGGTCTGGATGACCCCGTGCAGGCCGTGATTGTCCCGTATCTCGCGGATCAGGAACAGCGTGTCGGCGTTACGCGCAAACAGCCGATCGCGGATCTCTATGGTACGCGGCGGAGTTGCCATGACTGGCAGCGCCATAAGACACAGACCCGCCAGAAACGCCCTAGTCGCCCAGTTTCGCATGAACCTCGTCCAGGTCGATCTCGCCGATCGGCATCTTGTTGGCTGGGTTCTCGAAATCGTATTTGAACAGCTGGAAATCCGTCTTGTAGATTTCATAGACCAGATGCTTGGACAGGTCGTCGAAATAGTCCTCGACCGGATGCGCCCGCTTTGGCCCATGTCCTTCGGATTCGTTGAACCGCGGGATTTCTGCCAGGTCCAACGCGTGTCTGGGCTCGATATTGTCCAGCACCTGCTGCATTCCGTCGTTGAAGCTTTCGGTCCAGAAGATCTTGTCGTAGCGCCCGCCGTTCACGATGAAGGTCGAGATGTGGCCCGACATAGCCGACCAGTGAATGTCCGGGTCCATCGGGCGACGCCAGCGGATGGTGTCGCGCGCGAACAGCAGAAACCGGCGGAAACTGGCGATCTGGTCGAACTCCTGCTTGCCGTCATCGCCACCCACTTCGATCCCGTATTTCTGGATCAGAAGCGGCACCAGGTTGCCGCGATAGCGCTTGCCGTTCCTTTGAATGCCGCAGATCTTGTCGAAGAAGCTGGACAGGATGCGGGTATAGGGGTTGCGCACGCAGGTGAAGGAATAGGAGCTGTGCTCCCTTACATTCGCCTCAATCAGGGGTTGCGACTTGTCGAAGGCCCATTTGTGCATACCATCCTTGGCATCGTGAATGTCGCCATCAAAAAACTTACCGTTGTCCGAGTAATACATGATCTGCCCGATAGTCGAGCAGGCACATTTCGGAACCACCCGATAGACGACACTTTCGCTCTCTGTCATCCAGGTCCCAGGGAAACCCATACTGCCTTTCCTCCGAATGTTTTTTACCCGATCCACGGATTGATCGGGCTTTTTTGAAATTCTACTCTGTCTTTACCGGCTATCAACTAGTAATGGCACAACAATAAGGAAAGTTTGAGGCGTCTGTTTCGCACATGGCAAAAATTGCCTTCATTCTGCTGTGTCACAAAGACCCTGAGGCGATCATCCTGCAGGCGCGTCGCCTGACGGCTGCAGGGGATTGCATTTCCATCCATTTCGACGCCCGTGCCGGGGCCGACAGCTATGCCCGCATTCGCGACGCTTTGGGGCAAAACTCTGCCGTGACGTTCGCCAGGCGGCGGATCAAATGCGGGTGGGGGGAATGGTCGCTGGTGCAGGCCACGCTCAATGCGGTTGAGGCGGCGGTTCAGGCGTTCCCGGATGCCACCCATTTCTACATGCTGTCGGGCGACTGCAACTCGATCAAATCGGCGGCCTATGCCCATGATTTCCTGGACCGCCACGACAAGGACTATATCGAAAGCTTCGATTTCTTCACCTCAGGCTGGATCAAGACCGGGATGCGGCGCGAACGGCTCGTTTACCGGCACCTGGTCAACGAACGCAAACACAAGCAGCTGTTCTACTGGTTGATGAACCTGCAAAAGCGGCTCGGACTGGAACGCACCATTCCTGATGATGTGCAGATCATGATCGGCAGCCAATGGTGGTGCCTGCGCCGATCCACGGTCGAGAAGATCCTGCAGTTCTGCAAGGATCGCCCCGATGTGATCCGCTTCTTCCGCACCACCTGGATCCCGGACGAAACCTTTTTCCAGACCCTCGTGAACCATCTGGTGGCGGTGCGAGAGATCGAAACCCGCACCCTGACCTTCCTGATGTTCACCGATTACGGGATGCCAGTCACCTTCTATAACGACCATTTCGACCTGCTGCTGAGCCAGGATTTCCTGTTCGCCCGCAAGATCAGCCCGGAATCGGCTGAGCTGAAGGAAAGGCTGGGGGAGCTTTGGGCCTCGGACCGGCGCGATTTCGCCATCTCGGACGAGGGCAAGAAGCTGTTCGAGTTTCTGTCGGGACGGGGCCGGATCGGTCGCCGTTTCGCGCCGCGGTTTTGGGAAAGCGAAAGCACGCTCGGGCAGGATCGGGAATTGCTGATGGTGGTGTGCAAGAAATGGCATGTCGCCAAGCGCCTGCTGGCCACCGCCAAGCGGGTCACGCGCACCCGTGGGCTGGAATACATGTTCGACGAAGCCAGCTGCGAGATCCCCCATCTGGGCGGGTTGGAACGCACGCTGGAAAAGCGCAATCGGCACCGCCGCGCGGTGATGAAACTGCTCTTTGACTATTACGAGGTCGACCGGCTGATGATCTGCCTTGACCCCAACAATGTCGACCTGATGCGCGATTTCATGTCTGACAAATCGAACAACCGGATCCTCGAAATCCAGTGTAGCTTTGATGACGATTACCTGATCGGTCACGCGCATCGGGTCGGGCTGGCCCGCGAAGAAACCCCGCCCGAGGTGGTGGAACACCTGCTGCCCACCCTGCGCCACGATTTCGACTATGAGGCCGTGCGCATCCGTGAAGCAGGCTTTGGTAACCATTTCCGCATCCACGAAGATCGCAGCCCCGAGGAAAACGCCGCCGTTCTGGCGGAGTATTTCAACCTCGACATGGACGCCGCCCGCGAAATCGCCGAAACCCCTTATCTGTTTGACGACTGAGGAGCGCCACGCATGGCCTATGCTTATGACGACCAGAATATCTTTGCCAAAATCCTGCGCGGTGAGATTCCCAACAGCACCGTCCTGGAAACCGAGCATTCGCTGGCCTTCAACGATATCGCCCCGCAAACCCCGCACCATGTGCTGGTGATTCCAAAGGGGCCTTACGTGACCTACGATCACTTCGCCGCCGAGGCCTCGGATGCCGAGATCGCCGATTTCACCCGCACCGTGGGCGAGGTCTGCCGGATGTTGGGCGTTCAACCGGGCACCGGTGGGGAAGGCTATCGTCTGGTCTCCAACGCGGGCGAAACCGGCGTGCAAGAGGTGCCGCATCTGCATATCCACATTCTCAGCGGTCGCACCCTGGGCCGGATGGTCGGCAAACCGGCCTGACCGACCGCGGCGGGGACAACCTGTCGCCTGCCATCCCTGCGTATCGGCCTTGCCGGGGGCGGGCCAATTTGTCATATCTCTTGGCGTTGCCCGCCCCTGACAGACCGAAGGATCGCCAGCCATGACCATCGAAGCCCCCGAGACCGAAGTTGTGACCAGCTGGCGCGTGGCCTGTGATGGTGGCGAAGGCGCGCTTGGGCATCCGCGCGTGTGGCTGTCGTTGGATCGTGACACCGGCGAGGTCGAATGCGGCTATTGCGACAAGAAATTCGTCCACGCCTCGGTCGCTAAGACAGCCTGACCGGGCGGCGGGAACCCGCCCACGTTCGGCCCTGCCCCAAGGTCATCCATCCGGGTCGCTTTGTCGGTGACCTGCCCGATGCTATCTTTAGGGGATGGAATTCCGACCCGACCCCGTTCCCATGCCCCATGCGTCCCGAATCTATACCCGGGCCGAGCTGATCAGTGATGCCATCGTCCACCTCGCGGCGCTGATCCTCGCCATCGGCGCAGTGCCGGTTCTGATTACCCTTACAGCGACGTGGCAGGGCAGCGCGCCTGGCATCGTGGGGGTGTCGGTCTATGGCGCGACGCTGATTGCGATGCTGACCGCCTCGCTTTTGTATAACCACCTGCCGCGACCCGATTGGCGCGAGAGGCTGCGCCGTTTCGATCACGCGGCGATCTATCTGAAGATCGCGGGCACCTACACCCCCTTCGCCCTGTTGTCTGGCGCGGGCGAGGTTATGCTGGCGGTGATCTGGGGCGTGGCCATTGTCGCCACCGCGGGGAATTTCATGGTGGCGAAGTGGTCCACGATCATCGGCACCCTGATTTGCCTTGGTATGGGGTGGGCGGTTCTGATCGGCGGGCGTGACCTGCTGGCGCTCATGTCAACTCCGGTCGTGGTGCTGATGGTGGTGGGCGGGGTGCTGTATTCGGCGGGCACGGGCTTTCTGCTCTTGTCGCGGATGCGCTTTCACAACACCATCTGGCACGGCTTTGTGGTGGCTGGCTCGACGGTCTTCTTCGTGGCCGTTTTTCTGCACGCTGCACAGGTCGCCTGACCCTCGCCAAAGCCTGCACCCCGCGTTACACAGGGACCCTGACTAAGCGAACAGGGACGGCACATGGCATTCGGTAAAGGGCATCATCTGCATTTGGTCGACGGCTCGGCCTTTATCTTCCGCGCCTATCACGCGCTGCCGCCGCTGACGCGCAAATCCGACGGGCTGCCCATCGGGGCGGTGGCCGGGTTCTGCAATATGCTGTTCAAGCAGATCGAGGATAACAAGGGCCCTGATGCACCCACCCATGTGGCGGTGATTTTCGACCATTCGGGCAAGACTTTTCGCAACGATCTGTATGACCTCTACAAGGCCAACCGCCCGCCCGCGCCCGAGGATCTGGTGCCGCAGTTTCCCCTGACCCGCGACGCCACCCGTGCCTTTAACATCGCCTGTATCGAACAGGAAAATTACGAGGCTGACGATATTATTGCCACTTTCGCCCGGCAGGCGAGAGAGGCCGGCGGGCGCTGTACCATTATTTCCTCTGACAAGGACCTGATGCAGCTTGTCGGCGGCGGCGTGGAAATGCTTGACGCGATGAAGAATGCCCGCATCGACAGCGAGGGTGTGGAGGCCAAATTCGGCGTCGGGCCGGACCGGGTGGTGGATGTGCAGTCGCTGGCCGGTGACAGCGTCGATAACGTGCCGGGCGCGCCGGGGATCGGGATTAAGACCGCCGCTTTGCTGATCAACGACTATGGCGATCTGGAAACGCTGTTGGAACGCGCCGGCGAGATCAAGCAGCCCAAGCGGCGGCAGACGCTTATTGATTTCGCCGACCAGATCCGCCTGTCGAAACAGCTGGTGACGCTGGATGACCAAGTTCCGATGACGGTAACGCTTGATGATCTGGAATTGCGCGAACCCGAGCCGGAGGTGCTGCTGGATTTCCTCGCCCAGATGGAATTTCGCACGCTGACCAAGCGGGTTGCGACGCAACTGGGGATGGAGGCACCTGATATCCCCGAACCCGCGGCCATGGCCGCCAGCGACGGCGCCCCTTCGCCCGCTGCCGCGCCGTTTGCCCCCGACACCTATGACTGCGTGCGCGACGCGACCGCCTTGGCGGGCTGGATCGCCAAGGCCCATGCGCGCGGCTATGTGGCGGTGGACACGGAAACCACCGGTCTGGATGAAATGGTGGCCGATCTGGTTGGTGTCTGCCTGTCGGTGGAACCGGGACAGGCCTGTTATGTGCCGCTGCAGCACAAGGAGGGCGAGGGCGACCTCTTTGGCGGATCGGCTCTGGCTAAGGGGCAGATGGGGCTGGAGGAGGCCTTGGCGCTGCTAAAGCCGATGCTGGAGGATCCGAGCGTCCTGAAAATTGGCCAGAACATGAAATACGACGCCAAGATCTTTGCGAATTACGGCATCACAGTCGGGCCGATTGATGACACGATGCTGATCTCTTACGCGCTTCATGCGGGGCTGCACGGGCATGGGATGGATGCGCTGTCGGACCGCTATCTGGGGCATCAGCCGATTCCGATCAAGTCCCTGTTGGGAAGCGGGAAATCAGCGATCACCTTCGATCAGGTCGCGATTGACGAGGCGGTGAAATACGCCGCTGAGGACGCCGACATTACCCTGCGCCTGTGGCAGACTTTCAAGCCGCAGCTGCACCGGGAAAAGGTGACGACCGTCTACGAAACGCTGGAACGCCCGCTGGTGCCGGTGCTGGCGCGGATGGAGCGGCACGGCGTCAAGGTCGACCGCGATACGCTGAGCCGCATGTCCAACGCCTTTGCCCAGAAAATGGCCGGGCTGGAGGCGGAAATTCATCAGCTTGCGGGGCGGTCCTTCAATGTCGGTAGCCCCAAGCAGTTGGGCGAAATTCTGTTTGACGAGATGGGGCTAGAGGGCGGTAAGAAGGGCAAGACAGGGGCCTATGCGACGGGGGCCGATGTGCTGGAAGACCTGGCCGCCGAGGGCCATGATCTGCCCGCGCGGGTGCTGGACTGGCGGCAATTGTCCAAGCTGAAATCGACCTATACGGACGCGCTGCAGGACCATATCAACGCGGATACGGGCCGGGTGCATACGAGCTATATCCAGTCGGGCGCGTCTACCGGCCGGCTGGCCTCGACCGATCCGAACCTTCAGAACATCCCGGTGCGCAGCGAGGAAGGCCGCCGTATCCGCGAGGCGTTTGTGGCAGGGCCGGGTAACGTGCTGGTGTCGCTCGACTATTCCCAGATCGAATTGCGCATTCTGGCCCATATTGCGGGGATTGACGCGCTCAAGGCTGCGTTCAAGCGGGGCGATGACATCCACGCAATGACCGCGTCAGAGATGTTCAACGTGCCGATGGAAGACATGACGCCAGAGATCCGCCGCCGGGCAAAGGCGATCAATTTCGGGGTGATCTACGGAATTTCGGGCTTTGGCCTGGCGCGCAACCTGCGCATCCCGAGGGGCGAGGCGCAGGAGTTCATCAACACCTATTTTGAGCGTTTTCCAGGCATCCGAACCTATATGGACGAAACGAAAGAGTTCGCGAAATCAAAAGGCTACGTGCAAACTCTCTTTGGCCGAAAGATCCACACGCCCGAGATCAACGCCAAGGGCCCGCGCGCCAGTTTTGCCTATCGCGCGGCGATCAACGCGCCGATTCAGGGGACCGCGGCGGATGTGATCCGGCGGGCGATGATCCGCATGGAGGACGCTATTGAGGGCTTGCCGGCGAAGATGCTGTTGCAGGTGCATGACGAACTGATCTTCGAAGTGCCGGACGCGCAGGTGGAATCCACCATTCCGGTGATCAGGGACGTGATGGAAAATGCCTGCGATCCGGCGCTGAAACTTTCCGTGCCGCTTCAGGTCGACGCCCGCGCCGCCGACAATTGGGACGAGGCGCATTAGGGTGTGGACCCATAAATGAAGACGAAATGGCATGAGAAATGGCAAAATCGCGTTAGGAAGTGTGCGCTGGGCGGGCTTTCTGCCCGGTCAAGCAAACTGACGACA
>ENA-OWNT01003333-OWNT01003333.1-seawater-metagenome-genome-assembly--contig:-NODE-3333-length-15253-cov-4.639958_pt1 | contig 15253 bp, 16 predicted proteins | sample MGYA00238136_ERZ651165 | MGnify/ENA primary metagenome ERZ651165 (study PRJEB26861, sample SAMN08777766) | seawater metagenome | isolation source: coastal seawater | place: USA: Florida | collected...
GGACTTGGTGCACTTTCTCGTTGTGCTCTCGCTGCTTTGTTCCTCGAGGGTCCCGCAGCGACGTGCGTTTCGCAGCACGCACATCACGGCGCGCAATTGCTCGCTTGCGCTTCACAGCTTTCGGCGACCTGAACTTGGACGCGTTCTCGTGGATCTTCGCGTAAATATCACGGTAACAGCGACTTTCTGCTTCTTGTTTTGAAGTGTATGACGTGCACACTGCATACTTTGACTTCGAGTGATCCACATAGGGCTCCTTACACTTTGGTCTTCGCAGTCGCACATGGCCGAACATTTTGAAGCGGATTGCCCAACGAGTCCCGCCGCTCACCGACATTAACTTGGGAGCGTATTTTCTGTCGAAGTACCATGACCCAGAGAACTGCATATCAATTCCCCGTTCGAAGAAGTTTCGCGCATCTCCTTCTGTGACGGTGGCAACTGGCCAAGGCAATGCTGACATGGCGATGGCCCGGGCGCAATGATTTCTGCGCGCCGGTAATGCGTGGATGCCGTGACAACCCGGAACTCAATGTCGGAAAAAAATAGTGTGGCGGATTCCCGCGACGCATAGAAGTGAATTAGAGTCATGCGCTTTAACTGTAATGACTACTAATGCAGACGGTGCCTGCCGGAGGTGTGTTCGAGACACGAAAAAGTGGTACCAACAACGTTCTGATGCGCTCCGCAAGCGTTGTTGTGTCACGAGACACACAACGCGCAGCACACCGTTCAAAAGGTCTTGTTCCGCGGCAAACGATGCAAAAGAAATCAAAACTTAAGCTTTAAATGCGATGGCGGAAAAGTGAAGGTCGCTCGGCATTATCACGAGTCTCACTCCGGTCAAAGAATTATATCCGACATTATTCAGGGGGTGAACGAGGTTCTTCGACTGTGAGTGAGTGAGTGAGTGAGTGAGTGGGCGTGGGAGTGGGTGACGACGGACAGACGGTGCAACGTTTCAGAGCGAGGCGACCGACGTCTCGACGACGCGACGACGTTCAAACAAACAAACGGACGGCGAAAAGAGAACGGCGAACGGCGAACGGCGAATTGGCGACGGCCGAGCGAGCGGCGCGGCGGATGACGACGACGATGACGACGGCAGACGGCAGCGACGCGTACGGACGTTGCGACGATGGGTGGAGAGTGGAGAGTTGAGAGCGGTGATCGTGGCGATGAATGGCGGGACTGAGGAAAGCCAAGCGGGGGATAGAGGCCGATGGCGCCGGGGAACGGATGGACGACGCGGATCGCTTCCTGCACTACGTATTGCATGGGTGACGTCGGAACCACGTCGACGACGATAACGATGCACTGGTGGCCGTATTGTCAAAGTCACGGAATATGTCATCATGACAAGCGCTTGATACCAACCTGAATATCCTTGAAGCAAAGTGTTGTGTGTGGCAACTGACAGCGCTCCAGACCTCGTGATTCCTGCCCCTTCAGTTCGACTGTGGCTGGAGCACTTGAAATCAGGACCAGTAACAGCTGTTGAGCCCCTTGTTGAGAGCTCGTGGCCTTTTTGGAGAAAGTCATCTTGAAGGCGCATGTTTTTTTAACTACTGGTCAGACTGCGTGCATTGCGCAGCGACGTAGCATTGCGACTTTAGGCTTTGGGGCCGAGTCACAACTGGGAGGCGATGTTGCTCTGAGATCTACGGCTTGGTGCAGGAAACATGGCAGACCAAGATCCACCAAGATTGGTGTGGGAGAAGGTGGAGCCGAGTGGGGATGCACCGTCAGCACGTTCGGGCCACAGTTTTACGGCTTTGGGTAATTCTGCGTATTTATTTGGTGGACTGTCGAAGTCTAACCCACCGGCCCCGAACAACGACCTCTTCGTGCTCAACATGTCGACGATGACCTACACCTGGCGCCAGCTCAAAAACATCACAGGCGATCCTCCGTCCGCGCGTTGGGATCACACGGCCACTCTCTTCAATGAAAATCAGTTTCTTGTGTTTGGTGGCCGAGTTTCCCGAACAAACCAAAACAATGAAACGTGGATTCTCGATGTGATGGGAGAGAAGTGGGTTTGCCTGTTCGGCACGAAACCGTACCAAGTCGGTGACAACCCGCGGTATCAAATCCCTCATGTGTTCCCAGACACCCCAGCACCAAGGGCTGGACACTCGGCATGCAATGTCAAGAACCGAATTTTCGTCTTTGGGGGTTTTGGTGGCTTTGGTTATACTCGAGAGGAGTTGAATGACCTGTTTGTGTTTGATGCACGGAAAGAAATTGGGGACAAACAATGGCATGCCTTGTCGCCAGATGGGAAAGCGCCGACGGCACGCTCCGGGCATTCATGCACTGTTGTTGCCGATTCGAAACTCTTTGTATTCGGTGGTTGGAATAAAAGCCGCCAGTTCAACGACCTCAACATTTACGACACAGAGACCAATCGTTGGTCAAATCCGAATTGCAACTTTGGACCGTCACGTTGGAATCATTCATCTGTTGCAGTGGAGTCGATTCCAGACGCCAAGCTTTTCGTCTTCGGTGGCTCGGTTGGACGTCCGAACTCGAACGATGCTCTGGAAGGGGCCTACAACAATGATTTGCTGATTCTGGATACAGGACCGGCCAAAGAATGGGAGACACCGAACGTTGGAGGAACGATCCCACCAGCCAGAGCCAGTTCTTGCCTTGCGTTTGACTCGAAAGGGTCCCGGTTAATGTTTTTCGGTGGCTGGGCAAACCAATGGCTGAGCGACATGTATGTCTTGGATGTTGGAAACATTGTGGGCCCGCCATACGCAGTAACAGCAATAACTCCCAACGAGGGCCCGATCACTGGAGGTGGCACCGTTTACATTGATGGCATTGACTTTGACAATCGGCCACCGATCGTCGTACGCTTTGCCACCAGGGAGTTTGCAGTGGATGTTGATGGCGAGTTTGTGAACACGACGTCTCTAAAGTGCAAGGTGCCGGATTTCAGTATGGTTCGTTTTCGATCGTTGATGTCCGTGTCGTACCTATCTGAACCTGGGTATTGGTTTTAAAGGCGCCGGGAGCCAATGGAGCTGCAGCTGGAACAGCTGCGAAAGTTCAAGTCCGTGTATCGCTCCGCAACGACTCTTTCACAACAACGTGCGTGACGGTGCCAGTGTGACATTTGCCTCGCGTTTCGTTCTATTCATCACGTGGATATCTGCTTGTGGTCCAGGTTTCAAACCTACCAATACTTTGCTGTTACCAATGCAAATGAATGCGTGGCCTTCGGGCCGGCGCTCACCGATGAGGTATCATATCAAGGCTGGATCGGAAATGTGGTTGCTAGGCCGCATGTTTGTTCACTGGACCGCATATATGTTATGCACAGGCCCGAGCCAAAATTCCCGCCACTTTTGTCATTGCTGCATTTGATACAAACGGCGAACGTCGTACCACCGGCGGGGATGCCTTTGAAATCATTGCAACGCTGGAAGATGACTCTGCGGAGGCAGTAGCAGCTACCATTCGTGATAATGAAGATGGCACGTATGCCGTAAAATTGGTTGTTCCACGGGCTGGTGTTGTGTCGGTCGATGTTTCTTTTGCCGGGAGCTTTGGAGGCGTTGCTGGCCAACTTCGTGGCTTTCCCGCCCGCGTGAAATATATTGAGCCAGTGTCGACACGGAATATTGAAGACAAAAATAACAATAGGATTGGTGGTGAACTTCACATGCAGCATTTGTCCAAGCAGGCAAGCTGCGTATGAAGTTAGTGCCATTGTGTTCGCCCAAATCTGAAAATGCCTTTTCTTTTTTGGTGCCACTGCAGATCGAGAGTGCACTCAAGCTCGCCCGGGACACCTGCGAAGGTCTGCAATTGGAGGTTGCTCGCAACGACATGGAGACTCTCATTAAAGTGAAACTGCATCTGGAGGTAAGTGTGTTTTGCTCATCAAGTATTCTTTTGTGGAGGACGGCGCTTAACGACTGTGGATGCAGGCAACGAAATTGCGCGACGGGGAAATGAGTTTGTTTCACCAGCGAACCATGGCGGAGCTTGATTACCTGGAGCAACTTCCTCCTGCTGAGGTTGTGCCTGGCGTCAGAAGCAACAAAGTATGTGCATGATACGTGTGTTGTTTTCCATGTGTTACGCCATGACTCTCTGTTGATAATTTTGTCCTTAGATTGCATTGCGCCGCAACACTCGTGATGCAAAAGAAATATGGGAGAAGGCCAAACATTCGGTGGAATCGACTGAAAAGCGTATCAAGCAAGTTATTGTCGATCTTGTCCGTGGGAGCGCGGTCTTGCATAACAATGGGCTCGTGTTCATCCAGGCCGATGGTCAAGCTGCAAAAAGTTCACCTCAAAATGGAGATGGTATGAGTTGGCTCTGGATGCTATGATAAAACCGACTGTGCCACGCCCTAACCTAGCATCGCTGCGTGTTTGCCCTTCAGGCAATTTTCGAAGAGTCGTGTACGGAATACCTGAAAAATGAGCACGAAACTGCCACTTTTTGGCTCTACGAAACCGGTGGCCAGGTAACCGAGTCCCGCGAAGAAACAGACTCGAGGTGAGGTGTTCTCAGCGTTGCGTTCATTTTGTAGGCGGCAAAGGAGGAGGTGAAGGAAGCTATTGAAATACATCGCGCGAAAATGGAGGAATTCAACAAGTTCCTTCATCAAGCGACTGTGTTCGAATTTCCGCAACTGCTTGACGAAGCGGGCCGCATTCTGAACCGCATTGGCTCGAATTTACGATTCGCAATCGATTTGTGGGATTTCATTGACTCCTTTGAAGACTACATGTCCAACATCCGTTCACAGCCATGGGCGAGCGTAGATCTAGACGCTGTGGAAGTCCAATCTCATGCGTTTAACGACGCAGTATTTGCCATGCCAGCAAGTATTCGTTTTAGTCATGCGTTCACAACAATTCAAGCAGCTGTGAAGGAACTATTGGCAACATGTCCTTTGATGGCCAGCTTGCAATCGGAGAACATGCGAGAGAGACATTGGGACCAGATGGGGGCCAAGTTAGACAAAGTCGTGCCAAACCCGCTCCGTCAACAGCGGGAAGCTCGCGAGAAGGAACTATCTGGAATTGAAGTGACCGAGCAGCCTCTCAAGCTGTCTACTATTCTGTCGTTGGGGCTGCACGAACACGTGGAGGCGGTCGAAGAGCTCATGGAAGCTGCAATGAAAGAGAACAAGATGGAAGCATCATTAGACCGAATGCGGGTGTATTGGGATGCTCTTGAGTTCCAGGTGAACGAGTATTGATCGACAAAGTGTGATTTTCTTCGAATTTCGGCTCAATGATTTTTTGGTGCACGTGGTAGGTGGAGACGTACCGGGACTCAGATCAAAAGATCATGTGCGTTCTATGTTGATGGTCTGCTTCCGCCTCGTGCATATACATTCAACACCGAGCATGTGTGTGTGGACAGGCGATTGCGGGAGCAAGACTTTGACATGTTGGAAAATGATCAAATAGCAATTCAGGGCATGCTCCTCTCCCGTTTCGTGGGGCATTTTGAAGCGGAGGTTTGCACTTATTTATGCGAAGTTGATGCGATGAATTTTTTGTTACGACTGCATTTTCATGAAATTTAGGTGTTGAGTTGGAAGGAGAAACTTGCGCGCATGTCGCAGGTGTTACGCCTGATTCATGACATTTTGGAAGTTTGGGCGTATCTAGAACCCTTATTCATGGGGTCGCAAGAGGTCGCTAAAGAACTGCCTGTGGACGTCAAGCGATTTCGGAAACAAGACGCGGTTCGTTTGCTTGTTGCCGCATTCTCTGCACTCATTTCACGTAGCTAACGCCATCACCCCCGATGCAGGTCATAAAAGAAATCATCCAATTTTGCCTTGAAACAAAAATTGTGGCAAAATGCACGGAGTCGCCCGACCTCCGTGAGCGTTTAGAGGAAGTGTCGCACGAGATTGACTTGTGCAAGAAAGCGCTGATGGCTTTTCTGGAAGGGAAACGAAAGAAGTTCAGTCGATTTTACTTCGTGTCGGAAGCAGTTCTTTTGGACATCCTGTCGACCTCACCCGACAAACTTGGCGGTCATATTCAGAAAATTTTTCCTGCGACATCTTCGCTCATTATTTCAGTCACTGAGGCAATGGGTGCTGCCAGCGTCGTTGCCACGGGGTTTGTTGTTCAGTGATCGTTGTAAGCTGCGTCTGAATACCACCTCAAGTTAGTCTTGTGCGCTGCAGTTGGCGGTCCGTCCACGGCGAAGAAACTTGCACAATGGACAGCAATGTCGAACTCACCGGAAAGGTCGAGGACTATTTCGAGCAGATTTTGGCTCAACAACTTCAAGTTCGTCGCATTGCTTGCCGGCGTTTTCGCACGCGTCTGTCAGGCGGTGACTCACGGAATTGCAATGGCTTTGGTGTAGACTGTGCGATCTAATCTTTCATTTGCAGTTGAAAGATATCCGAAGCTCGGGCGTACGCAGTGGCTCTTGGAACAAGACGGCGACGGAAACTATGTTCATTTTTCGCAGAACGCAGTTTTGGCTGCGGCGATATGGCATGTGGCCGCAGTTGAGAAGTCCTTTCGAGAGTTGGCAGCTCAAGGCAACGCTGCCAATCCAACTGCAATGCACGACTACTCCGAAAAGTTGCGTCGCCAAATATCTGACCTCGTAGACTTGACTCGCCAGTCCCAGATGGCTGTTAATCCTAGGGCTCGAGTCATGGCAATGATCACCATGGACGTGCATTACCGAGACGTATTCCAAAATTTCTTGGACAATGGCGTGACTCGTATCGACTCGTTTGCATGGCAATCGCAGTTACGCAGCTATTTTGACGGAGTTGGAAGTGGCATCGAAATAGAAAGTGATGATGTCGACGCAACGCAAGCAACCACTGTTGCAATTCGAATATGTGATGCTGACTTTGGATACGGTTATGAATATCTCGGAAACTCCACCAGACTGGTAGTAACACCGTTGACGGACAAGATATACTGCACTGTCAGCCAATCTCTGCAGCTCAATATGGGTTGCTCTCTTTCCGGTTGGTCCTCAAGATGTGTTAGCTGGCATTCTCGAGCAGTATCGATCAATTTGCTGACTTTCTTTTTCTCTTCTTCATAGGTCCTGCCGGAACAGGCAAAACAGAGACCACCAAGGATCTAGCTGCGGCTCTTGGAAAATTGTGTTTTGTTTTTAACTGCACTCCGGAAATGGACCACCACACAATGGTAGTATTTGGTTTGCTACGAAATTCACAGCTGTCAAGTTTTCTGCTTGATGCAAATATCTGCTTGATTGTAGGCTTACTTGTACCGTGGTCTGGCGGCAGCCGGGGCCTGGGGGTGCTTCGACGAGTTCAACCGACTCACCACGTCCGTGCTAAGTGTGTGCACCGTGCAATTCCGAACGCTATGTGATGCGATTCGAACACAAAGTGCCCAAATTTCTCTCGGTGAGTGCTGCTGCAATGTCGTTCGATGGCCAGGGCTAATATATTGACACCACGCCAACTGCCTCGTCCTCAGGTGGGCAAAAAGTTCAGCTAGATTTAACGACAGCGTGCATAATTACAATGAACCCTGGATACGCTGGGCGTTCAAATCTGCCATCAGGATTGAAGATGTTGTTCCGGTACGTGTTTATGTCGTTGCCGAATCTACCCTTGGAATGCACAAAATGGGCTCATTATGCTTGACATTACAGACCGATCAACGTCGTGAGGCCAGACCTTGTCCCGATCTGTGAAAATATGCTGATGGCTGAAGGTTTCGAGGAAGCCAAGGTGTTAGCATCGAAGATATTTTCATTCTATTCCAACCTTGCCGAGTTTGCGTCCGACCAGAAGCACTATGACTGGTCACTTCGCTCCGTTAAAATTGTGCTGTTGGCTGCTGGCGATCTAATGCGCAGAGAACCAGACCTTGACGAAGAGACCATTATTATGGCGACCCTTCGCGACATGAACATCTCAAAGATCGTCTCAGACGATTTAAACATTTTCCAGACTTTGATCGCGTCACTTTTCCCTGGAGTAGATGCCCCTGATTCTCTGGACGAAAGTTTGGAGCGAAGCGTCAATAGCGCAATTCTTCAGCGAGGCTTGTGGCCTGACCCGTGTTTTATCAATCAAGTGTTCCAGCTCAATGACATACTTCGTCACCGACACAGCGTGTTCATTCTTGGGGATGCCGGGGCTGGAAAGAGCGAATGCTGGAAAATCCTCGCTCGAGCTCTGGCTTTAGAGTATGAGAACGTAATGGACGTGAACCCCAAAGTGTTTGGCAATGATCAATTGTACGGCAACATTGTCCCAAGCACTCGTGAGTGGAAAGACGGCATATTTTCCTCAACTCTACGAGATTTTGCGTCTCGTGAAAACAGTGCGCCGAAGTGGATAATTTTGGACGGGGATCTTGATGCCAATTGGATTGAATCTATGAACTCATTGATGGACGACAACAAACTTCTGACGTTAGCCAATAATGATCGCATTTATATGCCGTCATGCATGCGGATGATTTTCGAAACTGCAGATATTCAGTTTGCGTCTCCTGCCACAGTCAGCCGTGCTGGGGTGCTGTGGATTCCGACAGTAGACGGACGGAACTGGAAAAATGTGGTTGCGGCGTGGGTGAGGAACCAAGACCGCGGGGATGCTGTAAAAGAAGCATTGCATCGTCTTTGCGACGAATTTCTGGAGCCTATGTTGTCGTGGGTGAGCGGGGTTGGTGCGCCGAAGAATTCTGGATCCCTTGCTGTTGCAGCGCCAGGTTCAACCCACCCGGCGTGTACGATGGTTGGCCAGAGTGCGATGGGCCTAGTACAGTCATTTTTGAGCGCTTTCTCGAGCATGATGACGGATGTCAACTGCGCTGGAACAGATGCTGGCGAAATCGAACACAAGCTCCGTAACTCGTTTGCTTTTGCCGCGATATGGACTTTCGGTGGCTGCCTGGCTGAAGGAATTGGGGCAGCTTCAACCTTAGGCAAAGAAAAGGACAATGGAAAAGAAAGAGGCAAAGCCCGGTTTGACGTTTGGTTTCGGCGACAGTTTCAATCTGTAAAGTTTCCGGCTCGTGACACAGTGCACGATTATTGGCTGGATGCCGCAACAGACACATTTGAGAACTGGAAAGTGTCGCCAGGCTTTCACTCCGTAGACTTTGACAGTGAGGCGCACGTGATGCAAAGTGTAACTGTACCAACCCCGGAAATTTGCGCTTTGCAGTACTGGGTGGCCAAAACATTGAGTGCTGATCGTCACTGTGTTCTGGTTGGAAAGAGTGGAGTCGGCAAATCACAAATTTTCAAAGCGTTGATAAAAAATCTTGACCCAACGATGCAGACAGGGGTGACGTTGAACTTCAATTATTGCACAACGTCGCAAATGCTGAAGGAGAACGTGGAATCCCATCTAGAAAAGAAGAGCACAAACACGTATGGACCTCCGGGATCGCCGTTAAGTGGTGTTGTACTGTTCGTTGACGATATTAGTATGCCAGCAGCCGATGAGTATGGAACACAGCGTGTTCTGGAGCTGCTGCGGCAGCACATCGACTATGGACACTGGCACGACCCAGACAAGGTGAGTAACACTTCTCTTGCTGTCTTTGTTTCTCAACCATGTAATGCTATGTGTGCTTTGCAGATGACGCAGCATCAGATCAAGGGATGCCAGTATGTCTGTTCGTTGAACCCTCGAGTCGGCGGTGGCGAACTTAGCCCACGGATGCAGCGCCATTTCACGGCTCTTGCCGTAGATTTCCCCAATCCAACGTCGTTGGTCACGATATTTCAAACGTTCCTTGATGGTTTGTTGAGTTTGTCCTGTCTGCACAATATTTTATGGCACAATGATGAAATGTACTATGCGTGTCATCTGAGTACTGCGTGTGCAATACAATGACGACCGCAACATAATCTTCTCTCTGAGTGCTTAGTGAACAGAATTATAGCATCCTAAGAGCTTCGTGTAGACCTTTCGTTCACACATGTACTGTTATTTGTTGCCTTTCAGGTCATTTAAAGCGCTTCAGACCAGAAATTCAAGCGCTATCGCCGGCGGTAATCAACGCGTCAATCAGTATGCATGCTTCAATGGTGGTACGTAGTATCTCTCCGCATATTCTTGCTGCAGTGTACTCCCATTCAACGTCTGGTTGAATGCACACAGGGGACTTTTCACCGCTCTGTTGTCAAATTCCATTACGAATTCAACCTTCGACATATCGGCCGTGTATTCCAAGGGCTCATGATGGCATCGCCAAGTACGGTGAAAGCCCCCAGCAGCCTTGCGCTGCTGTGGCTACATGAAGCCACACGGGTGTACAGTGATTGCCTTGTTGACGAAGACGACATCAAGAAATTCCGCGGACTGCTTGCTCAAATCGTCAAACGCCGCTTTCCACAGTTCTCGTTGTCCTCATACGTGGTGAGTGCAGCACACAAGTGCAGAGCGAAGCTCGCGATTATTTGCGCGTGACCACTTTTTGATTCGGGCAACGTCAACTAACTGGTGTTGTTCGCGATATGCAGGCGGACAAAGATCATGGGCACGAGTCTCTAGCATTTTGTCATTTTGCGCAATCATTGCACGAACTCGCCTACGATAAAGTGGATGATACAGTTGAATTGCAGGCCACAGTGCGAAAGGTGGGAATGGGGACAGCGTTGGTAATTTTTGTGACCATGTTCATGTTGACTGATGTTGGCGTTCGCGTGTTGCGCAGGCTCTTGAGGAATACAATTCTTTGAATTTTACGATGCCGCTTGTCTTGTTTGACGACGCAGTGAGCCATGTCTGCAGGATAACTCGAATTATCAGCAACTCTTACGGTCATGGGTTGCTGGTTGGCGTGGGTCAGTCATCACGTTGTGACGAGTTTGCTACAATGGGCGTGTCGTCCTGTGACTTTGAACTGCTCTGTTCACAGGCGGTAGTGGAAAACAAAGCCTCGTTCGTCTCTCCGCGCACATTTGCAATTGCTCTCTCGTGCAAATGTCGCAGAAAATATCCGCGGCGGAGTTCGTGGTGAGTATGCACTATCGCAATGAACCGCTCATTCCAGTGCCACCGCGTTACGTTGCAAACTTATGATGTCAGGACACATTGAAGGAGCTGACGATTAAGGCTGGCGTGCATGCCACCGGAACGCTGTTGTTGCTCACTGATGCGCAAATATTCGATGAATCATTTCTCGTACCGTTGAACGAGTGGCTCAGCACTGGCCAAACTCCAGCGTCCTTTTTTTCTGCGGAGGAGCGAGACACAGTGATTCACAACATTCGCAACCGTGTGAAACTGTCGCTAAAGATTCAAGATCCGACTAGCGGTACATGTTGGCAATTTTTCCACAATGAAGTGGCTCGCCACCTGCACCTCGTGTTTTCCTTTTCTCCGCTTGACCCGAAGTACCGAATCCGAGCTCAGCGGTTCCCGGCCATATTTTCGTGAGCTTCTACTTTTGTTTGTGTTGAAAACTGCGCCGTTTGTACTGAAGTAACAACTCTGGTGCAGGTGTACAATCATGGATTTTTTCCACCCTTGGCCGAAGGCAGCGATGGTTCAAGTGACGAGGAAATACTTGAGCGACATTGACGAGAATCTTTTCCCCAATGAAGAGGTACGGAGGTTAATGTTTTGTGCAATGGGTCTGCAATTTGACCTGTTCTACTTTGTAGGTGAAGGAGGCTATGGTGCAATTCATGCCATTTTGCATGCAATCGTACGGCGAAGTTGCAGATGCATGTGCCAAAAACGAACGCCGTATTTGCTATTCGACGCCAAAATCGTTTCTGGAACTACTCAAGTTGTTCAAACATTTGCTTTCGACGACGATGGCAACACTCAAGGCGAACGAGATTCGACTCGCCACTGGCGTCGAAAAGCTGCAAAAGGTGGTTGGGCTTTCAATGCAAGTGTCAGGCGCAATTTTCTGACATCATCTGGTTGTCTTTTCGTATGTGAAGGCGGGACAAGATGCCAAGGATATCTCTCAGTCAATGGAGAGCCTTGTCGCGGAGGCAGAGACGAGCAAAGGTAGGGCTGAGGAAATATCCGCCATAATTGCACGAGACAAGGATAAGGTAGAGGCCAGCACTGCTCGTGCGACCCGCGAGCATGACCTCTGCCTGAAAATTAGCGAGGATGTTCAGAGGAAAAGAGCACAGTGCGAAGCGGAGTTACTCAAGGCAGAGCCAGCCATCATACGAGCAATGGACGCCTTGAATACCATCAATAAGAAAGATTTGGGTAAGCGATGTCGTCCGTCCCACAGTGTTGCATTTTCTGTTTCTGTCTCAATGTTGTCATCGGCCACAGGAATGTGTAAGACCATGGCACAGCCTCCCGCTGGTGTGGATCATGTGTTTTCCGCCGTTCTCGCATTGTTCGCGAACGTTTATGTTCATGACGAGGTAGGTGGCGATGCAATCGCATTCTGTTGTTCGCCGGCTCACGAGTAACGCGAAGTCTGGGTTGTTAGGTTCAAAGAGACGGTCGTATTCGGGACAAGTCCTGGCACCAAGCCAAGAAGCTGTTGCTGAAGAATCTTGGGGCGTTTATGCAGGTCGGTTTTCTTGTTGAGATTGCACGTTGCATTGATTTGGCTCTCGTTCTAAGTCATGTTTGCTTCGTTTTTATTGATAGAACCTTACTGACTTCAAGTCTGCAGTCGACAATGATACAGTTCCAGCCGTCAACTGGAAAGAAGTGCGACCGTATCTGGAAATGCAACACTTCAATCGAGAAGTGATTGAAAAGAGAAACAGTGCAGCAGGGGGTTTATGCGCATGGGTACGGAAATAGAAAATGCCATTGAGTGCACCTGCAGGACTCGCCGTTGACACTATATTTGTTTGCAGGTTCGCAATATTGTGTCTTACTACGATACACTGCTTGCAACACAACCCTTGAGAGTCGCGCTTGACACTGCCAATGAAGCCATGGATGAAGCGAACGCAAAATTGCAAGCGGCAACAGAGGAGGCGGAAACTTTGAGAGGTGAACTTGATTTGCTCACGGACCAGTTGAACACGGCTGAAGCCGAACGACAAAGTGCGATCCAGCAGGTTCGTGCATTCATTTGCTGAAATGCGCCTCGCAAGCAGTGACCTTACGACGTTGCCCCCGTTGCTAGCTGGAGACAGGGAAGTTGAAGTTAAAGCTGGCTCAACGGTTAGATGCAAGTTTGAGAGACGAACACGTCCGTTGGACTGCCAGCATGAGGGCTTTCGCTGGCTCACAGCTTACCGTCGTGGGCGACGTCCTTTTGGCCTCCGCATTCGTTTCGCTCGCTGGACCATTCAACAAAATGTATCGCGATGACGTACGTGTGACAAGTGGCTCAATGGTGCAGTACAGCCTTTGATGATAATGTTGTTGTGTTGACAGTTGGTCAAGAAGCATTGGGTACCATTCCTCAGACGGAATTCAATTCCGCTTGCCGAAAACCCTGATCCCATGGACGTCCTAGCAACTCCTGTCGAAAAGCTGACATGGATTTCTGAAACGCTGCCAGACGATCAGGTGTGTTCGGGTGTAACTTTTCGGCAATGGCGCTTGGCACTTACGGGACAAATCAACACTCATATTGTTCCAGGTCTCTCTCGAAAATGGAGCAATCGTTCTGCAGTCAACCAAGTGGCCACTCATGGTGGATCCACAACTTCAAGGCAGTCACTGGTTGAAAGCACGCTTCAACGGCGTCAAGCACTCGTCGTTAGTTGTCCTCCACCAACTAGATCCTACATTTGTTTCACAATTGTCGGACGCTGTTGAGAGTGGTGAGACTGTCTTAGTTGAGAACGTCGACAATCATTTACATCCAGCAATTATGCCGCTCGTGCAGCGGTCAATAAAGTTGAAGGGGAAAGCAGGAAATCAGTATGTGCGCGTTGGTGACCAAGAAGTGGTGTTTCATTCGAAGTTCCAATTGTTCTTGCACACGAAGATGTCCAATCCTCATTTCGCACCAGAAGTGTTCGCTGATTGTGCGATTGTCAATTTCACACTCACCGAGGGCGGGTTGGAAGAGCAACTGCTGGCGTTAGTGATGAAGGAAGAATTACCTGAGCTTGCTGAACGCAGAGCTCAACTGACTTTCCAGCAAAATTCTTTCCGGGTGCAGATCAAGGAATTTGAAGATGAAATTTTGGAGAAATTGACTGCGGTAAATATTTTGGCCATATCTTGACATTGGAATTGTTGTAATGAACTCCAAACTGTTTGTAGGCGAAAAGTGATATCATCATGGACGAAGACCTTATTTCACAGTTGGAGCGCACAAAGAGCCTCAGCAATGACTTGACGGAAAAATCCAACGAAATCGAACATGCCTCACTGGCTATTCACGACTTCTGCGAACAGTGCGTCTGCGTTTGGTTCGCATTGCTTATTGACACAAGAATGACGTCATTTTGTTGTTGTCGATTGCTGCCGATAGGTACCGTCCTGTCGCATCGCGAGGGTCGCTGCTGTTCTTTCTGATGCTCGAACTGCAGAAGGTGGACCCAAATTATGTGTACTCCCTCAATGCTTTCGTTTCAATTTTCGTACGTGCCCTCAAAATAGCGCCGAAATTCGAAGGTGCCGGCAAATTTGGGGGAGGGGCAAAGGTGTTAAACGCTGCCCGGGCTGTTGGAGCCAAAGGATTGGCAAGCATCGCAGCGCGCGCAGGTGGGAAGTCGACAAAAGCAGGCAAGAAGTCACTTCTTGGACGATTTCGCGCGGCTGTCGGGAAAGTTATTTGTGCAAATCGTTTCAGATGGAACGTTGACCAACTGCGCGAATCTCGGGTCCCCCAAACTCATTTGAATGGTGACCCCGGAGACGGATCACTGGAAAGTAGGCCGAGCGGCAACATCGGTGAGCGGTTGAGACAGATTGATGATGACTCCAAAAAAGCGATACAAGATCGATGCACGGACTTGCTGCAGCGCATTTCTTTATCTTGCTTTCAATATTTGCACCGAAGTGTCTTTCGCGAGCACAAGCTGATGCTAGCAACATTATTCACCTTAAAGTCACTGGTACAAGGCGGCTCTGTGAGCAACGAGCTAGTTTATGCGCTGCTGAACATGGGATCGACGGGGGTCGTGGACAACCAACCATTGCAGCGTCAGGAGTCTGGATCGAAACGGCCAGGAGATGCGAAGCCACCAATGCACCTTGAAGAGTGGATGACGCCTTCAAGTTGGGGCAAGGTCACACGTTTGCAAAGAGTTTTCGAGCTGCAGAGATTGTCAGCAGACATCGCTGGAGACGCTGATTTGTGGGCGGATTGGTTTCATGTGGGCAAACCAG
>ENA-OWNT01003335-OWNT01003335.1-seawater-metagenome-genome-assembly--contig:-NODE-3335-length-15246-cov-4.351704_pt1 | contig 15246 bp, 7 predicted proteins | sample MGYA00238136_ERZ651165 | MGnify/ENA primary metagenome ERZ651165 (study PRJEB26861, sample SAMN08777766) | seawater metagenome | isolation source: coastal seawater | place: USA: Florida | collected...
AGGTTCAAATTGGCCAAAAACCGGCCTAGACCCATCGGACCGGCAGTCACATTCACATCGCTCTGCAAGACGAATCGCTCTGGACCAGTGATCGACATTGTCGGCGCAGGCGCGGCAGTGCCGTTTTCTCCGCGAATTGTTGTAACCCAGTGCGCGAAAGCAGCGGGTTGGCCGTGCACAAAAATGGCAGGTGCTGCACCTCCAACAACCAATTCAGACAACGCCGCGCCCTCTCCGTTCGGAGCTGGGCTTGTCCAATCCACGGGCAAATCGAGCACCAAGTTGAGGCCATCCAACGGCCAAAGTGTAACGTTTGCTGCTGCGATACTGTGAAATCCGTGGCGGCCATATGGCGACCACTCGCCGTTGGGCGGCGGCGTCAGAAGCTGCGCAGTGGAACAGTTGGGGGAGCATGGGCACAGAGGGCCGCACGCCAAGTCAATGCTGAAAGCAACTGCTGCAATATCCGTGAAGTTGTTTGATACTTGTGGCACATTCAATGTGATCAGTTCCGTATCAATGAAGGCATTCAGCGTCTCGACGTCAACAAAAGCGTCGACGCCCGCCGGCATCACATTCACGCGCACTTTGTGATCCGAACGAAATCCTCCGGCGTTGTGCCCTGCGCCAGCAGTAACGTGCGAGCTCACGTTAACGAGCGCCAACGGTTGCGGAAAGCCGGCGTCGACGCTCGCAACAAATGAGCTGGACAGCGGTTCGCCTGCAGATGTGGCGGCGATGTCTTGACTGTGAATGTCCCAGTCCACTTGGGCGTTCAGGTTAAAAGGGACGGGTTCGCCGCCAAAATCCACCCGCACCTCAAGGAACTTTAGCGCGTCTTCGCCAGACGGAAGCGACGGCAACTGTTTGCAGTGGGCAGCATGAAGACGAGCTGTCAGGTTGGCGGGTTGTTCCGTCAGGCGCGGGAAAAGAACATGGGCATTGGCGCCCAGAGTGACGAGGTCCGAGCAGAGGTCCACATCACGGGCGGCTGCTGCAACAGAGGTCAAGTTTATGCCCAGGTCAGTGCGGAACTGTGGTGCATCCGGTGGTTGCAGCAAGTCCGTGGAGTTCATGACGGCATTCAGTCGCACGAAGGGTTCAGCACCTGACGCGGCAGCATAATGCATCAGACCCGCTGACGCCACGGCTTGCCCCTTATGCGTCGTGTCGACTAAAAGGAACTGAGATTGAGAAACGCACTCCCCGTCCGGAAGTCCTTTCCCGATCATGGCCACAAGACCCGCAATCTCGGCGGGAAGCGTGTTTACGGCCGCCAATATAGCGCTGCCAGCACCGTCACCTTCACTGTCGTTGATGTGAGGCATTGGCGGGGCCTCCCAGTCAGGACTCTTGAATGTGGCTTCATCAGTCGTCACGTTGCGAATGATGAACAAGTTGCCAACAATGTCGACATACGCAGCGTTCGCAGCATAAGTTGCGTCGGTTAAGTCACCTTGCAATGACACCACTGACCGAATTCCGGACGCGTGGGCCCGGCGCACATCTTCGTCGATAAAACCGAGAACGGATACATCGACGGTTCCAACGCCAGAAACATCCGTGGAGATTGCGTGCGCTTCCAGGTTTGCTCCGCCCCAATCCAGGGCCGAGGCTGGCTCTGGCGTGGCGATGGGTGCCTCTGAGAGAGCGTGGAACTCAGCATTCAACCAATCATTAGTGGCTGACGTCAGGTCAGAGGTGGCGTTGACAGCTCCATTCCCGAGGAACAAGAACGATCGTGCGTGTGTGGACGTGGCAACATGGCCATTCACCACAGTGTCGGCGATTGGAAGGGCAACTGAGGCCAATCCAATGGCGAGGTAAGCTGGCAACGTCCCGCGACCGCCAAAAACTGCGCCTTCATCATCTTCGTCTTCGCCGTCGCTGCTGCCGTAATCGTCGCCGTCGCCTTCGCCGTCATCGATGAAGGTGCAGTTGGGGCAATGGCTCAGTTGTTGCACCGCAAAGGAGTGCAAACCATCGTAGTCGACGAGGAAACCATCCTGTGGGCTAAATAACTCGCGGGGAATGTGCGCCTGTTCGTCTGCGACGACGACGACGTCCATGATTTTGGAATCGTCGGCAGCTCCGGCGCGCGGGTCTGGCACCTTGCGAACAAGGAATCCGACGCGATCCATCACAACCACAGACACGTGCATGTCAAAAACCTCTTGCTCAGCCGCAGCAAAAATGACGATGTGGCCTGATTGAGGTCCCTCGTCTCCTTCACCACCGTCACCACCGTCGCTGCCATCGCCCTCGCCAAGCCCCAGATCGAGAAGCTGACGAGAACCTTCATCAGGTCCATCATCGCCCATCACCGAAGCATTGACGAACACATCGACGTTGACAAGCGTCGGCAGCCCGGAGCCCAGAGCTGGATTCAGTGGCAGAACATCCATCGGCGCGATGACGAGGGCCTGCGCGCCGTCCAATGCAAGAGAAAAGTTGCCCCGAACACCACGAACAGTCACGTCCCCGACGACAGGAAGGGAGACGTCGTTGGTCAAAAATGTTCCACTAGAGGTTGCGCTGACATTGCCCTCGTCGTTGCTAAGCTCAAAAGCAACTTCGTACTCCTTGGTGGCGGGTTCAACGTCGTATGCCGCGCGTACGGAGCCAGAGGCATCTCCTTCGGAGGAGAAAACCGTGTAGTCCAAGGCCAAATCGACTGCAGTTCTATCGTGCTCGTACACCGCGTCACCAACTGCTGAGAATACTTGAGTGGCAAAGTTGGTGACATCGATGGTGACATCCGCGACACCTTCCTCGCCGTCCGACGACACTTGTTCCCACAAGGCCTGAATGTCCAATCCGAGGGTCGAAGCGATTGTGGCTGTGACTGACAACCCAACGTGACTCAGGTCGGTGGCGACACGGAAGCACGCATCGACATCAACGGTTACGTCGATGTTCAAGTTGTAACACAGTGCGATTTCGTCGCACATGTCGTAGGGCACGGCGTTCGGGTTGCCCAGAGATCGCCGGTCGAGTGCCATCGTCGGGGCACGGTCCGGTGTGTAGAAACTGTCGGAGTTGAACACGGTGACCGCATGATCGGTCCCCATCAACTGGGCGAGAGCAGAGTCAGAAGAAGAGTGCGCGTAAAGTCCAAAGTCGCCATCGGCGTTGAATGACAGGGGCGCAAGAAGGTTGTGAGCGTGCGGTTTCACGCCCTCGACTTCATTGAAGGAAAACGCGGCGTCTGCATCAATGCTTAGAGAGCAGGCTTCCGGATCGCAATCCAAAGTTCCGCCGGACGTGACAAACTGGTGCGTCACGTCGGTGCCGCCGACGTCGTACGACACGCTCGGAAAGCCGAACGTGAGGGACGCGAAGCAGCCACTGTTTGCGCGGGAAGGGCCATCTGGATCGAGAAGGGTCGCGATGGCGTTTGACATCAAGGAGTGAACGGACTGAAGGTCCAAGTCCATGGACGTGTCGTAGCCGGTCGAAAATCCCACGTTGAACGCACCGCCAAGGACTGCAACATGGCCCTGCAAATCGCACGACACGGCCGCGTTCAGCATCAATGACTCGCCAGAGAATTTCGCCTGGAACGACTGCGCCGTGAGCCACACAGCGGTGCTGCCGTCCACGTCGTGAATACTCGTGCTCAGGCTCTGGCCAGCGGAACCACCGCTGCTGCCAGCGACCTGAACGACATCAAACTGGGCATCGAGCGAAATGGACGCCAATGGTCGGCCTTCGATCGACACATCGCAGGTACCGGCTGTAAGTGACAAGCCGTTCGGGGACGTTGGGGCGGGCTCTGCGAATTCGGTGTTAAAACCGACTTCACTGCTCTTGCGAGAGAAATCGACGTGCCCGTTCGCGCCATCGAATAAATTGTTTTCGGGGGCGAAGCGGTGACTCGCTTGGTGGTATGTGTGCAGTCCAGTCGCAAGGATCGACACGATCGCGACCAAGATCAGGACAGACACGGTCGCAAGAGCGCAACAGCAGCAGCGGCGGCGGCGCGCTACGTTGTTGGCGCGAGCGCCGACGACTCGGCGGTTCGCGGCAGTGTTCCCAACGACGACCGCATCGACAACCACCGTGACGTCCTTTGTGTCACGAACGTCTGACATCACGAACGAGAGCCTTCGGCTCGTGTGCAACTAGAACGAACCCACCAGGTATGGAGCGCAAGAAAAGCAGCAGCAAGAGTCTTGGCTGAAAGTTCGGTGATTTTTCGATTTGTTTTTTGTTTTTGTTTTTGGTGGAACGTTGCTTGAGCTTTTTGAGAGTTGTCGAGTGGTTGTGCGGCCGACCATTCATTCACAGGCACAAGCACAGCGGTGAAGCTCGTTCTCTGGCGTCACGAGTGCTGCCGCTGTCTGGCGATACCGCCGTACCTCGGCGGAAGATTGAATTGCTGCATGCTGCATGCTCTAACACCGCACGAACCTTGTGAGTTCATGTGTGCTGCCTCACCGTATCGGTGTGAATTGGTTGCGATCTTGCGCTGGTCGCACTGGCACAACGTCCTACGCCCTGTCGGATGCGTTGTATCTCGTGGTTTGGAACGGTTCCAGACGGTTCGGTTCGGTTCGGTTCGCTGTTTGCGTTTCGGTTCGGTTGCGGACTTCCCCATGCGCGGCCGGGGCCTCGCTCGTGCCAGCAATCAAGAAAGTGAACCGCCGCATCCGCTACAACCCGCAACCCCTACAACCAGTGCGCGTCCGTCAGTCAGTCCAAGGCAGCGCGTTCACGTCGTCGTAATTGCCCCTGGGCAACACAAACGAACGACCGACCGACCGACCGAACGAACGAACGAACGAACGAACGAACAAACGAACGAACAAACGAACGAAGGTGCGCACGTGTGGGCAGTGAGTGAGCGACCGCCGACACGCCGTGTGCGCCACCAACACCACAATTCGAATTCCCTGGTGGCAGCTGAGTGATTTTGAGTGCGTGGGAGGGAACGAGTGAGCGATCGAGACAGTTTTGATGTTGTGCTTCACACACCCACCCACACACAAACACACACACACGCACGCACGCCCACCCACACCGCGCTGCCGTACGGCCAGTCGACTGATTTGTGGGATGTGGCAGTGGACGAGTGAGCGCCGGTGATCCGATCCGAAAGTCGTGCAGTGTGCAGTGCGGGGATGCACACTACAGTTGCACTCATCCCCGACAGCGCAGCGCGATGGAGATGGAGCGAGCGGAGCGACGACAGTGAGTGAGTGGGCGGCGGCCCGCCCTCAGTTCCATGCGACCGACCGACCGACCGACCGACCGACCGACTGCACAACACAGCCGCTCGTTGTTCGTCGTTCGCTGTGTGTGTGTGGCCCAACCAAACAAAGTGCGCGCACGCGCGATCCTCCGCCGGTTCTGTCCCACATGCATCACAGACCAACCTGTAAACTTCAAGTGATCCGACACTGTATCCATGGTTAGGATTTCAACGTTTTGCAGTGTACTATAAGGATGAATAAAGTGTAATGTCAAATATAGATACTATGCCGACGTGTTTCTGTAAAAAATGCAGCGGTAGAAATGCGAGAATGTGTAAAAAATGAAAGATGTAAAAAATGCAAAAAAAAATGTGAAAAATGACAAATGCAGAGTCGTGTAAAAATTGATCTGAAATCTGGGCACGGCCCCAGAGGTGCCACACTTTTCGGTGAAAACCGGGTACTGTGACGTTGCATTGCCGCTTGAAACTAAATATTTTACTCCACTATTGCACGCCGAATTATGAATTTAGTATCTTTCCAAAAAGAAACATCACAGTACATCCTTCGCGCAAGTCAGCCGCACCAACAGCGGACTGTAGGTTCTCCGTCGTTCGTGTCACCAGCGGCAACGGCACGTGTCTCCTTGATACGCGTTTGTAATATGCGTTATCGCGCCTTAAACATTTCAAAAACAGTTTCACTGCGCTGCGCAGTACAGAATCGTATAGTGGATACTGTACAGGTGAAGTATTGTTTTGTAGTCGGTGCGGCGGATCCTCTTGGGATCTGTTTATGGGAATGTGCGGTCGGTCATTTTGTCCGACAACTTGTACATAGACTATACGGTACTAAAGCGAGATAACTATTATAGAGGATATACGCCGAATCGATTGTGTAGAAACGACGGCGGAGGGTTCAGGAAACGCACGGAACAAAACAACAAAACACACGTCACGGGGCCAGTCCAAACACGCACTTACTCCCTCCCTCCCTCACTCACTCACTGCCAACCGCCCACCGTCAGTCAGTCCCTGTGTCCTAAAGCGCGCGAGGTCGTCCTCGTCAGCACTTCGCCCGATGACTCACTCACTCACTCACTCACTCAATCACTCACTGTCCGTCAGTCTGGTGCAAAGTGACTGCCCTCCCGCCTGCCACTTTTTTGTGTTCGTCTGCTTTCTTTCTTACTGACTTGGCTGCTGCTTTCGGTTGGAGTTCGGCTGCTATCGTCCCCCCTACCCCCCCGCACACCACCACCACAGACGGACAGCCAGCCAACCAACCAACGTTCGGCAACGATGGAAGGTCGTTTGGGACGCCCCACCACTGTTGCGGTGTGCCGGTTGGCGCCTGCCTTCGGCATCTGCTGTCATTGGAACGGCAAATCGGTGCATTTCGCGGCATGACAGGCTCGGGAGATAGATGCGTCGGCAAGCAGGGTCAACAACAAGGCACCACCAAAGACGGTCGGGCGTCGGAACGTGCTCTGCCAACAAGAGCGCTGCGCTGGGAATTGGGGCCCAGAACTTGCCAACTGTGAATCACACGTTTTGCCAACAGTGTTTTTTTTGTTTTTGTGTATTGTTTTTGTGAACTTTTACCACAATGCATCGTTTCGCCAGTCCAGGCCGGAACGGCAGGACTACGCGCGACTTCGTGCCCAGAAATCCAATGAGAAGCGACTATTTCGCGTGTCATCGCGCCTCAATCGAAAACCCTCGGCACCCAGGCTTCGAACCTTGGGCTGAAGGCCTTGAAACTTTGGTAGGGCTGCAGAAGGCTTTAGCAGCCACAAACAAACCGTGGAGGCGAGTTGTCGGCGCGGCCGAGGGCGCTCCTCCAGTAGACGGGGTGCTGGTGCGAGGCGACAAGATCCGAGTTGCGGTCGCTTTGGCGCAAACGTTGCCAGCTGACCAAGTTCTCTGCTCATGGGTTGCGTTTTCGGTTGCGATCAGATCGGCGAACGCGGTAGAATTGGGGTTTCCCAAACAGACCATGCATGAAACCTTCTCCGTTGCAGAACGCGCAGAGATTTGGAGAGAAAACCAACGGGCGGCTCCGCCCATTATTGTCCCAATTACGGAGCCTGGCGTCACCGTTCATTCCTTCGAGCTGCTCAGTCCTTCGTTCTTGAGAATTCCCACGACTACCAACCCCGTCCCTGTCACAATCCGAGTAATGATGAGTGCCTACGACGCGTCTGGCGATGTTATCTATTCCAGACTTCGAGGCACGTGCCCTGTGGTCTTGTTCACGAAGCAGCGATCTACAGGAGGCCCGGCGTTCCACCCGGATGCGCCTGGAGTGGGCTACACAGTGACCCCTGCATACCGAGACACGGTTTCCCAGTGGCGGTGCCTGTGCCCCAGAGGGCCGTGTGGATGTGCTCACGTGCAGCGTTTCGAACACGTGGCCGGGCCCGTTCGAAGGTAAATTGCTCCGCGCAACGTCTCGGCGACGGAACCCCCCCATATACATTGATAAAGTCAGACCACTCGACATGGGCATATATAAATTACTTACTGTTTAATTCCATACAACTTGCGCATGGTGCTAGGTTCTCGTTGCTGCCGAGTTCTGGGATTCTTGGCCTTCTCGTTCTCTAGCAGTAACCACGGCACAGCCGCAGCCGTCCGAATTTGGGCACAGACACGCCAAACCCGCTGATGGGGTGGCGATCACTTGGAACGCGCGATATGTACAGGAAGAATTGCCTGGGTAACACCTGCGAGGGTGGGGTGCCTGCAGGCTGACGCCGCCCACTGCTGGTTCGAGTGCTCGCCGCTGTGTGAACGCGAAAACAGGGCACGTTTTCCACAGCTGCCGAAATATCTGGCGGCCATCGCAATCTCGCCCAATGGCAAGCACTGCCACCTTCAACAGCACAGGTTTGTCCTGTGCGGTAGGCAGCAGCAGAAATGAAGGTGGCGTTAGCTGCACGCACTCCTCGCTGGTCCCACTACTCGTGGGCAGCGGTACCACCACCGCTCGCGGTTCTACCTCATCGTCGTTGGCAACCACAGAACGGCTCGCGATGCACGCGGGGACTCCTGCTCCTTCGCCGTGGCTTGTCGCGATCCTGAAACGGAACTCTACGCAGTGACAGGGCAGGTGCGCCCTTGGCAGCGCCGTGGCCACAGACAAGCAAATTTTGGGGAGTTTGTCGCTGCGAAACACTCTTGCCCCGTAAGTTTGTTGGCCGCACCGCTCGGCGATGAACGTCCAAGGTTTCGATTTCGACGGTGCCGCTCTAATGAGAGCCACGGCGACATTAACACCACGAGCGCCCATGCGATAGGCCCCCTGAACTTGCTCACAGGATGCCGCGTTCACAAAGGGCCCGGAGAAAGTTGCCTTTCTGTACTCCGCATCCACAAAATGACGTTTTGTTTCGTGTCGAACAGTCTGCGCCAACGGTGGAGGGATTGATACTTGTTCATCGGTCATAATACGACTGCTAGTGGTAGCGGTGGCGGTGGCGTGATTGCACGGGGAACGCAGAGTTTTGTGTCCTGCGTCCTTTGCGCGGCGATATTGATTTGCATTTCTTTTTTGTGTGGTATTGTCGTCGAAGCCGATACGTCCGCACGTTTTCCTATATGGTTGCTGCTACGGTGTTTCCTAGATCTACATGTTCGCAAGGGTCCAACCAATTTCGCTCCAGCTTCGGCCGGTTCCGCGAGGTTCCGTGAGGTTCCGCCATCAGCCGCGTTCCGTTCGCCTGCCTGACCTTGCGTCCACCTCCACCCCAATCATCCCGGTTCCGTGTGCGGGGGCGTTGGAAAGCTGTGCGAGAAATCGACCGGGAGAGAGCGACGAAGCCGATCGATGGCTCAACGCATTGTCTCAAAGAGCTAGTCGCGCGCTACCCGACCCTTCTACGCTGGCTGCGACCTTCCGCAAGCCCGATGCGCAGAGTGTGCTTGTTGCCACCTCTTGCTACCTGCCACCCCTTCACGCCACACAACCACGGGCAACTCCTTGTTTCCTGTACCCTGTTCTTTGTTGCTCGCGCATCATGTTTCACCTCCTGCTGACTTGCGTGATGTGCGTTCACGGCACACAACCACAGCCAACTCCTTGTTTTCTGTTCTCGGTTCTTTGTTGCTCGCGCATCATGTTTCACCTCCTGCTGACTTGCGTGATGTGCGTTGTGCAACTTTTCTCGCGGGGAGTAATGCAGGGTTGTAGGGGAAAGACACCGCGCAGACACTTCCAATCTACGAACTGCGTGATTGCGTTGGATGCTCGAACGCGTGGCTGCAAAGATACGCGAGCTTGTTTCGCACGTGGCGTGAAAGAGTTCGATCGATCGCCAACGGCATTGCAGCCGCGGAAGCGAAGAAGCGAGGGAAAGAAAGTGCGCGCGGACAACCAAACGCACGAACGCACACACACACACACACACGCATACGCCGACGAACAAACAACAAACAAACGCGCACCAATTCTCAATTATTTTGCTGCGCCACAGCGCCGTCGTAACGAACGAACGAACGAACGAACAGCCAAGGAGTCAGTGGTGGTGGTGGTGTGGTGGTGGCGGGCGTAGCATAGAGAGGATACTTCACGGAAAGATATCCGTATTCGGCATTACACAGTACCTACCCACTCAAAGAACTGCTAAACCACAGAATGCTAAATGTAGATATATTGTTTGTTCTGCGTCGGCCAAGGTCACCACCAACCAACCACGAGCATCACATCAAAAACAATGGATTCCTTATTATAGATATACCATCACAGCCTCCATCACTGAGATGATGTACCCATAATAAGGATTATACTGAACAGAGGCTGATTTCCCGAGCAAACCAACCAACCGTACAGTACATCGCAGCGGAGTCGACGATGGAGGTCTCTGTCGCACTGTGTGCGGCCCACCGCCCCACTGCCGCCCACTGCCGCCCACTGTCCGTCCGTCCGTCCCCACAGACAGACAGTGCTCACTCACTACTCACCCACAGTGTCGCTTAGATGCCACCCACGCACCCACACATTCACCCACTGATTCACCTCCACTCACTCACTCTCACTCACTCCCAAAGTCAATGTCAATGTCAGCTGACTGCCTGTCTCACTGCCTGGCTGCCTCCCAGTTCGCTCGCTGTTGATAATATGCGATTTGAATGGTACTGAGTACGGGTCGTAGTACCGAGTACGAAGATGTTGGTGGTGAGAGAAGTAGATGTCATTGAAGGGTTTATACGACGCAAACCGCAAACCGCAAACCGCAAACCGCAAACCAATGGCATGGCATACATACATTGTGCAATCAATCAATTGTTGAATCGACTACTGTTGTCATCATCGATCTATTGAATCGACTGTTATCATCATCGATCTAATGTCTTTCGACGGTTGTCATCGATCCATTGAATCGACTACTCGAGTACTGTAAGTACTGTTGTCGTCATCGATCTATTGCATCGATTGTTGTCTATCGACGGTCGTCGTCGATCCATTGAATCGACTACTGTTGTCATCATCGATCTATTGAATCGATTGTTGTCTATCGACGGTTGTCGTCGATCCATTGAATCGACTACTGTTGTCATCATCGATCTATTGAATCGACTATTGTCTATCGACGGTTGTCGTCGATCCATTGAATCGACTACTGTTGTCATCATCGATCTATTGAATCGACTATTGGCTATCGACGGTTGTCATCGATCCATTGAATCGACGGTTGTCATCATCGATCTATTGAATCGACTGTTGCCATCGTCGATCTATTGAATCGACTGTTGTCATCATCGATCTATTGAATCGACTGCCGTCATCATCGATCCATTGAATCAACAATTGTTGTCATCGACCTATTGAATCGACTGTTGTCATCATCGATCAATCTATCGACTGTTGTCTATCGACGGTTGTCATCGACCTATTGAATGGACTGTTGTCATCAACGATCTACCTGTCGACTGTTGTCATCGTTCTTGAGACGGTTGTCATTTGTCTATCTATCGCCTGTGGTTTGGGGGGTGCCGACATGATCACATCCGGGGTGTTGCATCTGATCTCGTCACGTTCGACGTTCAAACAAAGTTACTTGGGTTCCTATCATACATGGACAAATGTCACCGTTCATAATTTGACAACACAGCCATATCAACAACTCGAAGGGATTCAACAAAACTACGAGAAACGATTCATAACGATGGAGACAAGGACCCATTTAGCTTGACGTTAATTGCTTTTAGGCGTATTGCCGCATGGTCGAAATCTTGACTCTTTGGACCTGTCAACGTTTTTTATGGTTCCGGCTCTACCTTTCGACCAGGGTGTGGCGACTGAGATGCCGATGATTCTGATTTTACGCGCTTCACAATTGATGACGGAAGCGATGTCGTCGAATGAGATCGCTTTGCTGATGATCCCGCCATGCCGGAGCGGTGCACTGGAGGCAACTTTTGAGTCAGCCTTTGTAGCAGCTGCTTGGTGCACTCGAGCGGGTTCACTTTCTTCCTGCGGCTGTCTTGAGCCGGTAGTGCCTCGAGCAGAGCAAGGGTCTTTGTCACTCGCAAACGACCAATTACACGCGCACTTTTGCTACTCAGCATTTCAATTGTAAAAAGTCCTGTGCGGTCACCCAGACGCTGCAGTGCGCAGGTATGAGCGCAATTGTAAGTGTACATCCGCCCACAGAATACCTGCGAACGATTGGCGCTCCGAAAGAAACTTTGCACTTTTGCCTCACAACTGCTGAGGGAAATAGCTTCTAATTTTTTGAGTGCGTTCACGTGGCGCTGCGGGAGCGCTGGTATGGCATTCAAACGTTTGTTGATGTCATTCGTGCAATGGCGAACAAGGTGCACGACTCCAGGTGAGATGAATTGCTTGCCACTAGGCGGTGAAACAATTTCCTTCACCAGATTGATAATAAACGGTTGCACTGGCCTCTTCACCACCACCTGCCGAGCCAGCTGCATAGTCGTGTCGGCCTTGGAGCCGGCAGTGTCCAGCACCATCGCGATCTTGAACAGTTGCAAAATCCACCCCGAGGACTGGGTTGTGCGGACATTCAGCAAAATGACCATAAGGTCGCACAGGCACTGTGACCACGTTGTCCAAAACTTGGAGAGACATACACTGCGGCCTTCCCAAGATGATGACGTGAACAAATTCGCCAGAGCTGAAATGAGACACTTCGGTTCAAAGCGCTTCGCAAGAGGTGTCCAGCAGTCAACGGCATCTGCTTTTATGGCGCATCGCAATGCGTTTGCGATCCTGTTGCACGGATCAGAAGTTTGAGCCGATCGTGTGGCAATGCTCTTGACGACCGAATTGATCAATGTATTGCAGAACTGCAAGCGATAATCTTCGCTGCCTGCAAATTCTGACTTCATTTTCGTGGGCTTTTTAGGAAGTGGTGAAGTCGCACCAAGCAACTCAAGGGCGTCTGGCAGCACGCCGAACGGATGAAACCGGGCCGTGTTGCATGTAATCAAGCTGGCTGCCTTTGACAATTGAGATTGTATCGACACAGGGTTGGAGGGCGCACTCAATGCTGAGACCACCGCAACGATGGTCTGCGCCGGCGAAACAGACGAGGAAGGCCATGTGACCGCACGGACACGCCGTGTGGCCGCAGGCACACTGCGTGCCAGCGTGGAAACCACGATCCTCGCTGCCTCCTCATGCAGAGCAGTCCAAGATACTGAAGTTTCCACGCCAGGAAGTGTGGGGTTGCTACTGAACAGCGCTATCATGAAGTCACATGCACTGACAACTGCACCCTCGCTCACTTCGGCACCGATGAGCCTCGCAAACATCTCCAGCAACTCCTTCTGCACCCAACCACCATTGCTATCCCAGTGTCGTCGCACAACAGCTTGAAGACCACTGCAAAGCGATTTGCTGATCTTAAATGATGGCACAGTGTGTAAAAAGTCGCGTGCACACTTGGCGGAGAGGCTTTTCGTTGGGTGGCTCAGGGCACAGAGGATGTCGTTAATTGCGTCGGTCGAGCGAAGACTGCAAAAACTGCTCACCCCCCCCTCTGCTGCTACCCAGTTGTCGTACAGTAATTGGGGAGTGGAGAAGCCCAGCAGGGAGTCGCGGTCACCATTGACCGCATTGACGAGACTTTCCCTGCATTTGTCAAAGCCGAAAGCGGCCAAACGGAGCCTTTTCGGGCGAATGATGACGGCTGCTGCGGTTTTCCAACGAGTTATCTCGATTTCCTCATGGATGTTTGGTCCTATAATCTCCGTGTCGGTCGGTTCACGGTCCGAGAAGAAGTCTTCTCCCTGCAGGAAGTATTGCGCCTCCACTTGGTCTTCACCAAAATCATAGAGGTCGGTTTCGTCCTCTACCCTTTGAATGTTTGGTAGCCCATCAGCCAGAAATTTTGACGATCCCTTAATTTCGATGTAAGTTTCCTCGACGTCGACGTCGACACAACCGTTCTCTTGCCATTCAATGTAGTCATAATAGTCGGGAAAGCTAGCACCACACTCTTCTGTCATTGTGACGATCGCCAACTGCAGATCAAACTCACCGCTGGTCCGCAGAGCGCTAACGACGCGCGCGTCGGCACCCTTGAGCTCGTCCCACTTAATGCCATGTTTGCCGTATGCATGCTTCAACATGTGCACCGCGACTATGCCTTCCTGACAGCGCCATCTATGTGCTATCTCTTTCATGGCATGAACCGGAGACGGCCGTGGCTTGGGAAGAATGCCGCGACCAACGCGGATCAAGTTGTACACCAGAACTACACGATAACCGGACTCGATAGGTTGGACTTCGTGCTGGACGTCCGCAAAAAACGCACACCACTGTATGCGACAGGGGTTACTGGTGGCGGTTTCAAAGCGGTGCTCCTCGCCACAGTGTTGCATGATGAGCGTGCCACCCTGATGGATACATGGGAGTGACACGACAAGTGTGCCGAACATGCCCGGGCATTTCTTACCGTCGCGGAGACGCGACCGGTGTCCACCTTTGCTGTAAATCAACAGATTACGTAACTCGGCTTTGACATCACTCGCCGTCACACCCAGGCCTTTCTTCACCTCGTCATTGACAACTCGCTCCAATTCCCGTGCCCAAGCAGGGTTGTCAAAGGACAACCTCTTTGCCAGAATTCGCTGGGAGTCCGACACAGCTGCTGCCACAATCGTGGCTGCGCCTCGGCCACGTTGCGCGTGTTCACCAGCAGCCATGAGGGCCGCAGCCAGCGCAGGAACAATGGGCAATGAAACGGTCAGCTTCGTATCCTTGCCAGAGCTGCTGCCACGTCCATGTCGTGAGGTGAGTTGTGCGGGAGATGGGTTAATCGATGCAGCAGACGACGACGATGGTACAGAAGAAGACCCACATTCCGGTTCGCCGCCACCACCAGGCGCGGGGACAGTTGCGTCGGGGGTTTGACTGACCGCAACTTGGAGCAACGGCAAGATCGGCGGAAGCGTACCCATTGCGCCGAACGATGGCGTCACGCCAGTGTTGTCACCCTCGGCCAACGAAATAGCTTGGAGGAGCTTCTTCATGGAGTCAAAACGTTTTGCCCCACGGCATCCAGTTGACTGGTGTCTTGAACCGTCCATGTGAACTCCAGTTGTCGACACGACGGGGACAGACATGTCTGAGCTTGAACGTTTGTAGTCTACTTTGGTTGCGTGGGGTAAATGCGTCCAACAAAAGGAGTGTTGTGGGAACGTTCTGATTTGAGTTTCCAGCAAAGTTACTGTTCTGTGTCACTTCGGTGGACGGCTCGGCGTCTTATTCGCTTCTCACGCAGTGAGGGTAATTGCTGCTGTTCTCGAGTATGTTTTACCCACGCTGTATCCATGCTGCCGCCAGGTTAAGCTGTGACGTGGAACATCCACACCACGTGCAAAGCGCCGAAGTGAGATGTTGGAGGTGATCCAAGCCAAGACATCAAGAAGACAACTTGAAACTTGACAGTCGACGACGAAAGCAGAAAAGCGAAGCAAATCAAGGTGGTAAGTCAGTCCAGTAAGCAAGTAGCATCGTCGTCGTCGTCGTCGTCGCCACTGTTGCTGTCGTCGGTCGTCGGTCGTCGGTCGTCGGT
>ENA-OWNT01003336-OWNT01003336.1-seawater-metagenome-genome-assembly--contig:-NODE-3336-length-15244-cov-3.828707_pt1 | contig 15244 bp, 15 predicted proteins | sample MGYA00238136_ERZ651165 | MGnify/ENA primary metagenome ERZ651165 (study PRJEB26861, sample SAMN08777766) | seawater metagenome | isolation source: coastal seawater | place: USA: Florida | collected...
AACTTCCAAACGAACGAACGAACTTCGGAACGTCCAAACGAACGAACGAACTTCGGAACTTCCAAACGAACGAACGAACGAATGAACGAACGAACGAAGCAACGACAGAACGAACAACGGCGGAGAGAGAGAGAGAGAGAGAGTGAGTGAGTGAATGACTGTTTGAAACACTGCAGCAACAGCAGAAAATCACAAAATCACAAAATCACAAAATCACAAAATCACAAAATCACAAAATCAAGGTATTTCCCGGAAAAGGGTACTATCTACCGCCCACTCATTACTACACCGCGCACTACAAATGGTTGCTATGTTATCCTCTTACGGTAATATGTGGTTTCCTGTCAGTTGGTGTTTCACGCACGTGCACGGCGCTTTGCTTGTTTGCTTGAGCCATTTTGCAATGTACAATGTACAGTACTGATATTGAACTTTACGTCAGCGTTAATCAGTACATTAAAACATTCATTATGGAGAGAATCACTCAATCACTCACTCTCTGATTATCATACTGATTCGCAGCTGTTGGGCGTTCGTTCGTTGGTGGGTGGGCGGTTACGATTTGAAAAAATTCACTGGAGGGTGAGTGAGAGTGTACAGGCTGGTGGGTGACGACGAACGTGGGGCAGCGGCAGAGCCTGTACAACATACATCATACGTTCATTCAAAGCCTAATGATTGAATGCCAAGAGCCAAGAGGGTTGTTGATGGAATGAATGCCGCAGCTTCTTCTATATCCATACCCTGCGTCATCATTTTCGGCCTCGTTGTCACGTTTTTGTTGTGGGTTGTTTGTACTCGAGTAGGGTTGACGGCAACGAAGGCGGCGGCGGCAGCAGCGGCGGCGGAAGTCAAGGGTATGACAATTATCGCGACTCTGCAGGGTCTGTGCTGTGAGTGCTGTGGGTGCTGTGCTGGCGGCAACCCACGTCATGTCATTTCGTATCATCGGGTCGGGTCGTCATTTAAAGGCGTCCGAGCTTAGAGCTCTGCTCGTTCGATTTCATACCATCTACACAGGTCGAACGATCTACAATCAAGGACTAGAGTACTGTGCCGTTCCCAATCACACAGCTTATTTTATGATATCCGCACTGCCCCCGACACATTCTGACGCGAGGGCTGTCATCCACGAATAAAGTTCCTCACTATGGCTTCCAAAAATCGCAGGTAGTTCACGCCATCTACAGTGTGGCGGTCTTCGTAAAACGCGTGTGCCACGCTTGTGGCATCGGCCGCTGACACCTTGGCTTGCCGTTCGAGAATTCTGCAGAACTTTTTGGCGCTACACAGCTTGGCTTGGGTTCTTCCCCCGGGGCCACGTCTGCCTTTTAAAGTCGCGAAAGCACTTCGCAGTTTCTTCCATATCGGGTACACCCTCAAGCACACGCGCTGCAAGACGGCCGGATCAAGTCCGACGCGAGATGAAATGTTCTTGTTCAGTTTGAGCTGGGCTTGCACCTTCTGGGTCTCAACTTTCGTCTGTTTACGCCGCAGCCTGGTCACCGCAGCGTCCGAGATAGCTGCGCGGCTGGTGGGCGGAGGCCGCTCCTTGATATCGCCCCCTTGCAATAATTGCTTTCCGTGAGATTGAAGTCTGTGTTGGGTTTTCGGCGATCTTGTGTGTTGATGAATGTCTGGCAAAAAGCTCTCCGTATCCACTTGCGGCTTTGGCCTTCTGGTCAGCAACGTGCCGACTGCGGAGCTCTGCTGATCCGCCCGGTAGTGGGAGGGGGCGTCGTCGTCTTCCTCGGCCCTCTGTGGTCTACGGCGACCGACCACTAAGTTGCAGAAGTTCTGGAATCGCCAACCGCCACCCGGTGCCTCGAAGCGCTTGGCATTCGCAATGAACCGACGGAACTCAGATGGCGTCAGCAGAATATTTGCATGCCCCAGCAAGTCCCGCAGCTCCTCCTCAGACACCAGACCATCTTGGTCACTGTCGACAGCCATGAACATCTTCTGCAGGCTGACGTATTTTCGAGACAGAAATACGCGCAGGCTTCGCAGCGCGGTCTTCGCTGACACCCTCGATTTTGCGCTTTTGTACTGCTGTGGTCTCGTTGCATCCGCAGCGTGGACGACAGAACTCTTGTTTCCGGGCAGTGGCAAAGTGGTTGCGGCAAGACCAAAGTTTGCAGCACGAACCAATGTTCGTGTGAACGCGGTGACGTCCAACCCGTTGCGGCGAAGCTCGTTGCGGATGTTGAGAAGAATGAGCAGCTTCTCGTACTGGTCGTCCGAAAGTCGGATATTGATGATCTCGAGGAACCGTCGAAATTCGGGCTCAGAAATGTGACCGTCGTGGTTGGTGTCGACCTGTCCATGGCATGCAATGTGAGCGCGCGCGACACCGTGAACGTAAGAAGGAAATTGCAAGGTTTTGCCCTCGTGGTGTGAAGCGCAGAGCAAACAGTTGACTCACCTGGCGGAAGGCACGAGTTGTGCTCTTGTGCTTGCGGGTCACGTGCTCACTCAGCACTGCAATTGCGTCTTCGGCACTGATACGGACATGAAGCTTGGGCAGAAACGACACAGTGGTTCGAGGGCCACCGACCGGTGTTGAAAACTTGTCTTTGACCACTTGGAACTCTAGTAAGCCATTGCGGTTGAAATACTTCATGTACAATGGCGTCAGCTTTTCAAACTCCTCGTCCTTAATGGTGATGCCAAGGAGGCTAAACAAAGACTGGAACTCGAACAAACTAATCTTCCCATCTTTGTTGGAGTCCACTTTCATGAACGCCTTGCGCACAGATCGGAAGTCGAAGTTCAGTTTCTCCACAAACTGCTTATTGGCAGTGGCCGCATCTACGAAAGTGAGCGTCGACATGCCTTGATGCCGCCCGTTGGTCCCCTCCAATATGATGCGGTCCCCTTCACGATATTTGCTCTTCAGCAACTTTTGCTTCATCGTGACGAAATCAACGCCACCTTGCAGTGCAAAGCTTTTGAGCTCGGGGTACGACACCAGCCTCTTTAACTCCGTTGGTGTAATCTGGAACCCGATTTTCCGAAGAAATTTGTGGAATTGCTCTTTGTTGATTTTGCCATCGTAATCTTCATCACAACGATCCCACACCTGCTCGAGGGCATCCGCTTTCACTCGAAGCAAGTCCCTCAACTGGCAAAAGACGCGCTCCGCCTTCATGGTGGCAGGATTGACGCGGTGCAAACACACGCTCCCGGCTGCCCGGCACTTCCGACGGCGAACAAAGTCGGGAACCAAACAATAAACTTTTTCTTTCTGTGTCTAAACGTACCGAAATCACCATGATGTGGCACGTTCCGCGCTGGCTGCAGGATCCAAAGCATGCAGATGTGCATCAATACACCTCCGAGACACTGGAGGGTGCCGCAACGTCTTGAGCAACAACATCCACACCAAAAGCTGCTGCAGCAGCAGCAGCAACGCAACAGCAACACAAAACAACAGCAACATCACTGTAAATCGGAAACCACAACAACCACGTGAGCCAGTGAGTGCGGCGCGCCGGTGTAGTATCATCATGGCTTTGATGACTTTAAAGCAACCACAAACGCCACAACGGACTGCACGAACCAACTGACCACGATCACAACCCCACAACAACCCGCACAACCGACTACAACCGACCACAACCACCCAACTGACACCACAACAACCACAACCACAACGACCATAACAACCAACAACCGACCACAACAACCAACAACCGACCACAACAACCAAATGACCACAACGACGACCACAACCTTCACAGCAATCCGCACAACTGAAACAACAACCTAAACAACAACCATAACCACAACAACAGCCACAACCACAACAACCCAATTGACCACAAACAACAGCCAACAAAGTGACCGCAACAACTGACCACAACAACTGACCACAACATCACACCAACATCACAACAACATCACAACAACGCCGCAACGACGACCAACGACGCTCCACCACTCCACCACCATTACAACGCCGCAACGCCGCAACGCCGCAACGCCGCAACGCCGCAACGCCGCAACGCCGCAACGCCAGTCCAGAAAGAAAACGGGAGGGAGCCGCAGCGCCACAGCCGTAAGTAACGCTGTAACGTGGTGCTTTTGCTGCACTTATCTGCACTTTCAACACTTACAAAGGTCATTGTAGCAGAGAATAAAGGTATTGTGTGGGCGTGTGCGCGTGCGGTAAGTGGCGTATATGGTAGCGTAATGAACTTAGTCGGTGAAGTGCTCATATAAGTAGCCAGCGTTGAGAAGAGTGGATGAATACGTGGAAGTCCGGTTTGTGGGTACCTTCTCAATGTGTGTATTCATGCGGAATATATGTCGTGTAATGGGAATACGTGTTTGCAATGATATCCACTATATGGATATACATTGTGGCCCACTGAACGTGGGCATGACATATCCTGTAATGGGACGACGTGGTTTCTGAGAATGGACTGAGTTTGTGGGTGGAGACAGTCGACAGTGATGAGGGGTGTTAGGCTGATTGCTCTGTTTGCTGTTTGCACGTTTCTGTTTTGCTTTGTTCGTTCGTTCGTTTGCTGTATTTTGCACGTTTCTGTTTTGCGGCTGCTGTTGTGTTGCCCGCGCGAAGTCGCGGTTTGCCGCGCGAAAAGAAAAGGTTCCTTCCTTCGTTCGTTCGTTCGTTCGACGATCGTTCGATGTTCGTTCGCTCGACGCTTTCTTCGTCTGTTGCGTTGTTGCCGATTCGGGGATTCGATTCGGCCAACGAAGCAACGACGGCAAACGACGGCAAGCGACGGCAAGCGACGGCGGCAAGCGACGGCGGCAAGCGACGGCCAGCGACGGCGGCAAGCAGACTTACGTACTGTGGACCTTACTTTCAGTATCATGCACCACAACTTGAACGATTCGTTGGCCGCATATGTCTTGGGCGGACCAGTGAACTGCGGCAGACAGACAAGCGGTTTGGATGACTGTCGCTTGCATCGAGTCCTGGACACAAACACGCGGGCGAGTTGGCGGGCGTTGGGACACGAAGATGTTGGAATTTCATTGAAAGAGAGCAGGACCGCAGCTCCTTGTCGTGCTTGATCGTTTGTGAAGCTATAATTGTTTTTGAACTTTGTTTTGCACGAAATATTTAAAGACACGCGCAAAAGTAAACGCAGACGGGTGTGACGGAAACAAAAAGGAAACGTGCGAGCTCGAACAAAATGAGTCACCGATTTGTGCAATACAATGTGTTGAGTCCGAACCTGTCTTCGCCGTCGTGGTACGAAAAATCGCCCCCAGAGTGCCTCGACGAGAACACTCGAATCGCCGCTATTTTCGGAAAGCTTGAAGAGCATTGCAGGTTCATGCGCGCTGTCGTCCTCGCGTAGTCACGCCGCGACTGTCAATGTCACTGATTGTTGTTGTGTTATGTTTTGCTTTTTGTTCCGTTTGCCATGGGCAGAGCCCAAGCTATCATCGGTTTGCAAGAAATTCCACTCAGTTGGGGCGGCCAATTCCACCGCTTTTTCCAAGGTGAAGGCTACGAATTCATCCCATCTTTCTATGGCAATGCATTCAACGGGCACATGGGTGTGGCCCTCGCCATCCCTATTCGCTTGTACTCCGTGGAGTCCCTGGACTTCGTCGTCCCTGCAGCGACAATGGTCCCGCTTGGAGATGAGCTGTACAAAAAAGAAAAGGCTGCAAAGAAAGCTGCCCAAAACTCGCTTGCTGCCAAGGCCAAGAATTTGACTCTGGGCTTGGTCAACATGTTGCCATTCCGGCCGATTTACGAGCCCGTTCTGAAGCTGGCAGCAACCAAGGCCGGCTTTGTCAAACCGGCCCCTGGTGGGCGACCCAAAAAGTCCCCACGCCAAAACGTCACGAGTCGCTTCAACCGTGCCATTTTTGCCCTCCTCCGCAGTGACGACAGCGACCAAGCCTTTGCGGTTGGCGTGTACCACATGCCATGCATTTACTGGGACCTTGACGTGATGGTCATGCACACCCATCTCGTCGCTGATGCCATGCAAAAGTTCGCCAAAGACAATGGAAATGCCCCCCACGTCCTTCTCGGTGATTTCAACATCAAGCCAGACGATCCAGCGTATGAGGTCATCACCACAGGCACTTTCAATGCTGCGACCCTGGCAAGTCGCGCGGATTGTGCAAAGTACAGTTGCTGAGCACCGCTTTCTGCGCATACCCTTGACCTCTAGCTTCGCTTGTCTTGCAGGAGCGAGTGCAATCCCGAATTTTCCCAGACTGGCAACCTCCGACGTTGGCCCCGCTGACCAGCGCGTAAGTTGGAGTTTCGCAAAGTGCATCGTTGCGTACAAATGCCATGTGTTTTTATTTCTTGACTTCGCGATATTGGGGATGTATGCGTAGCTATGCCGCCGCTGGAAGCGAGCCTGAGTAAGAATGATGGAGACGTGCGGTCTTAATGCTTGTCATCATCACACCCTCTTGCTGGTGTGCGCATGCAACATGCAGGTACACCAACCACACGTTCAACCGAGGAAATGCGTTTACAGGCACCCTTGACTACATTTTCATGTCGGCCGGCTTCGAAGTTCAAGACGTGATCGAAACACCAAAACTCACTGAGGACACGGTATGTGATTCCCACTTGTCCGAGCTCACATATTTGCCGCATTTATTGATAAATCCGCGACACGTGATGGCTGGTTTTGCAGGAATTCCAGCCGCACAACACGGAACCGTCAGACCATATTTTGATTGGAGCGACGCTTCGCCTCAGCCGCAATGCCGGTCTGTGAATTTCGTCGAGACCTTGTGCAACCGCTCTTGTATAGTTGCAGACGGCCAAGTGACATTTCCTTTATGTCAAAAAAGCATCAACGCGAGGCATGAACACGCTTGCAAACAAAGAAACAAACCAACAACACAACCAATGCATCCACGAGACCGCCACACCATTGTACACTGTAAAATTACCAACAATCGCGGCATACTCGTAATACGTTTTCACTGAGATTGGTTCCTCTTTTCAAATCCCGACAGGGTTGTAATCGCTCGTCCTTGGCCCTGCAGCGTGGTGACACCGGCCGAATCAACGAACACTCGAACGTAGTCGCCTGGTTTCGCGCGCCGTTGCTCTCCAGTCTGATCGCATTGCAGTTCAATGTCGTTGAACACAAGCCGTTGATTCCCATCTGACGCACAAACGGCATGCCTCAGCAAACTTCCGACGTACGAGGGCCACCATGCACGCACTCAACAAGTCTCACCTGTTCGTCCCGTTAACCTAGGATCCTCTGGCGTTGATCGGCGGGACGGGCCTTCCACCAAAACTAATTGTTCCGTACCCACGCGCATACGGTTGTTGCGTTCTTCAGCGTGGGAGCGAAACGTTGCGATGAGCTCTTGCAGACGTTTCAGTTTGACATCTTCAGCAACGTCGTCTTCGTATCTACGGAAATCAGTACAATCGTGCGTGCGAGAGTCAACGTGCGTTTCCGAGCCGAATCATCACCTTGGCCACTCACCGTCTGTGGGCCGCTGTTTTGGCACGTTGGGAATAGGCAAAGAGGAATGCTTGTTCGTATTGTACCTGTGACATGGAATCGCATCAGGACACGGCTTGCTGTGGTTACCGTGACAGGTGGTTGTGACAGCGTACCTCTTTGATGAGCGCCACTGTCGCCTCGTGATCCTCTTCGGTTTCTCCGCAGAAGCCAGAGATAAAATCTGATGAGAGAGCTAAATCGGGAATGATCTCTCTGGCGCGTCGTGCAAGATCGGAATACGCTTCGCCGGAATATCCTCGGCGCCTGGCATATGAGCAAGATCCAGCGTTCAACGGAACATCGGGTCAACCACACTGCGTAGCAAATGCGGTCTGACTCACATTCTCTCCAACACCGTGGAGCTGCCGCTTTGAGCTGGCATGTGCAACTGTGAACAAATGTTTGGTTTTTCAGCAATGAGATGAAGTACCTCGTCCGGAAAGTCCTGGTTACACCGCCACGTGTGCCACGCCCAGAGTGATCATTGTTAGCGGGGGTAAGTAAGCCGCACACACATGCAAGCAAATCGTATAGTTTGCTCACCTTTGGATGTGGAGACGTGAACCTTATTCTCATTTCAGGGTCCACAGCTGACACGCGATCAAGCAATTCCTCAAATCTCACCCCAGCACCGCCACGACTACGGTACAAATTCGTAAATCCCGCTGCCGTCTTGTACTCACTACCGCTGTCCTGATCATGCCCAGCTCGCGCCATGCTTTGCGTTTTGCGGTCATGGTAGGAATTGACGTTTTGTCCGAGCAACCAAACTTCTTTCACCCCTTGTCGAGACAGTTCTTCCACTTCTGCAACGATGGAAGCCACGTCACGGCTGCGCTCGCGGCCGCGAGTAAACGGTACAATGCAGTAGGTGCACATATTGTTGCAGCCCCTCATGATGGAAACAAACGCACTGACGCGACTTTTGTTGGTGCGCACCGGAGCGACATCCGCATAAGTTTCGTCTTGTGACAGTTGGACGTTGATTGCCTGCTCGTCTCCACCGCTACCATTCACAATTGCCACCAACCGAGGCAAGTCACGGTACGCGTCGGGACCTGCGACGATCTGCACCAACTTCTTGTCTTCCAACAATTCTTCCTTCAGCCTCTCTGCCATGCACCCCAGCACACCCACAATTCGACGACGACGCTTTTGCTTGTCGTCCGAGCGCATTTGTTGCAACTTCCCCCACACCCTGCGCTCAGCGTTGTCGCGGATGGCACATGTATTCAGCAACACTATGTCAGCCTCTTCAGAATCTTCAATTTGTTCGAACCCCGCTCCTTCAAGAATGGAAGTAACGATTTCTGTGTCGGAAACATTCATTTGACAGCCGTAAGTTTCAATGGAAAACTTCTGTGAGTCTCCGGCCTGAGACGCATTCTGCAGCTGTGCGTTGATGGGAGCTGTTACACCGTCGGATTCGCTGTCGTGACCACTCGGTTCGGAGGAAGAATTTGTGCGCAAGAACTCCTTGAATGACGGAACGTCGTCGGATAAGGTCTTTGCCTGTGCTACTTTCTCTTGTGGTGCACTTGCTGCAAAACTACGGACGAAGTTGCGCCTCTTGATGACGTTTCTGCTGAATCCATGAATTCGGGAAGGTGCCCGCAGCGACTGCAGGCCGCGCCACATGGCGACCGGGGTAACGGTTGATGTTGTCCAGAACAACAGCGAGTGGAATGTTCCCACCTTACAGCATATTGAAATGGTGAAAATACATTTCAATTTTAAAAACCGACCAAGCCGTTTGTCACGTCACAATTGTTTTGTCGTCGTGCCGTCCACATCGTCCGCCCGTCGTCTTTCGTCTGCTCGTGACGTACCTCCAACCACAGCTTTTGCCATTGTCCTTTCATGACAACGGTCGTCAATCGTCAGTCAATGTCGTGTCAGTCCGTAGATAAGTTCTCTTAGTCATAGCTATTGCGTTTGGCTTTGTCATCGCCGTCGTGGTTGTCTTCTTCTTCTACTACTTTGTGCGTCGTCCATCGTCCGTTGTCCGTTGTCCGTAAAGCTATCCTCATCGTCGTCGTCATCCGTCGTCGTCGTCATTACCATTCGTCGTCCTTCGTCGCCGTCTTTCGTCACCCTTCATCGTCGCTCTCTTCGTCCTTCGTCGTCGTCATCGCCATTCGTCTTTCGTCATCGTTGCCTTCGTCCTTCTCTCGTTCGTTCGTCCTTCGTCGTCATTGCATTCGTTCGTCGTTCGTCGTTCGTCGTTACCTTCGTCGTTGCCTTCGTCGTTGTCGTTTTCGTTGGCCGCGTGGTGTGTTGCGTGGCCTTCGGCCTTCGGCCACCACTTCCGCAACTCAACTCAACTCAACTCAACTCAACTCACCCACTCACTCACTCACTCACATTAGTTGTTAGTCAATGTGATGTCAGTGCTTTATTGTCAATACCTTAGCAAACGGTTGACATGGCGTCACAGTTACATTAATCTGCTCGTCTTGAGCCGCATGTTGTTATAGTGCGTTGCGGGATTTCGGCCGAATGCATTGAAAATATCGGCGTTACTGCGTATGAATGTGTAAAAATGGAAGGTGAACGTGTAATTACATGTCTTTCAGCGATGGAACATGTAATTACACATTTTTCGTTGTGTGGGTGAGAGAGTGGTGGTAGGGATGAAACGTGTGAAAATAAACGTGTAAAAATTGGATTGGTGTGTAATTACAGATCTCAACGGTTTGTTGTTCGTTCGTTGGATTCCTTCGTTCGTTCCTTCGTTCGTTCCTTCGTTCGTTCCTTCGTTCTCGTTCCTTCGTTGCTTCGTTGCTTTTTTGCTTCGTTGATGTGTTCGTTGATGCGTTGTTGTCGTTGCCGTCGTCGTCGTCGTCGTCGTTGTCGTCGTTGTTGACGTGGCTGCTCCCACTGCTGTGTTGTGTTGTGTTGTGTTGTGTTGTGTTGTTGCCGTTGCGGCATTGTATTGCTTTGTTTTGTGTTGTGTTGTGTTGTATTGTATTGTATTGTGGTGCGGTGCGGTGCGGTGTGGTGCGTTGCGGTGTTGTTGTGTGTTGCGTTGCTGCTGATGCTGATGCCGTGCTGTTTTGTGGAGTGCTGTGATGTCGCCCAGCCCTCTGCCCGTGGGCTTGGTTGCTTTTTAAAGGAGTGCCACGCGGTTCCTCTGATTTGTCGCGGTCGACGGCGGTGCATATAATATTGCTTCGCCTTTGGGTGAAGTGGTCAACTGGGACGACGACGTGCTGCGTCCATGCACAACGTGTACGGGTCGCGCTTGTTGGTGCGGGAGTTGGCGGTGCGCGAGTGCAGGACAAGAAAGCAGAACCCCCCTCAAAGTCGCTTTTACTCTTTTCCACAACAGTCACGCATACAGGGAATGATTTATTTGTGGCGTTGGTGTTGTTCCAGCAAATATTTTCGTATTGATGCCGCACGCACTAGCGTGCTGAGCGCTGGAAGCTCTTGATTTGTCCACCAGCCAGCGGCCGTTCAAACCCACCGTCCACTCGTCAAGATGTTGGCCATGGACGGCGACAGTGACGACTTTGAAGAGGAGTACACCGTTGCCGACCTTAAGAAGCGCCCAAAGTCTTACAAGGAGCTGTCTGCCCTCACAGGTGTTCCCATGGCTCGGTTGAAGAAGACGGGAAAGGAGGAACTGTTGACCCTGCCCGTGATTCACTACAATTTTGATACCAGCATTTTCAAACCACGCTCTCGCGATACGAAAGTGGATCAGCCAAAGAGTGAGACGAATGGCTGGGGTGTTTCGGACGATGATATTTCAGAAGATGAGGATGACGAAGGCGGATCACTCAGCAACGGGGACGAGAGTGCGCCAGACCTGTTCGGCACACTTACTGGAGGAACTGAAACCACGACTGCTAATGTGGACCCCCTTTCCGATGCGTTCAGCGCCGAAGCGATGGCACTGACACCAGATGTGCCGGTCCACGTCAAACCGAAAAAGGCTCCACCAAAGAAGCAGGAAGTGGTAGTTGAAGAGGAGGAGGTGGTGGAGGATGAGGAGGAGGAGACGCAACCTGCATCCAAAATCGATGCCAAAGACGAAGGTGCTGTTGCATCCATGAAGGTCAATGTCGCCAAGAAACAAACAAAGTTTTCTGCCATGGAAGCTGCAACACGGGCGGCCACAACACCGCCGAATTTGAACGCTGCAGTTGCTAAGGCACGGAAGCACGACAGAGAACGGAAGGAGGCAGCTGTATCAGCCGCCGATTCGACTGCCAGTGCAGCTAGTGGCCCGAATCGCATTGTTGCAAAAGTTGATGAGGATCTGAAAAAGCGCGTCAAAGCGAAGGAGCGCCAAGTGCGCAAAATGTTGCAACACGAGCTCGTTCTAGTTCAAGCTCGATCCAAGAAGCTGATCCAAGCTAAAAAGAAGCTGGACAATCTGGTAACCACCGTGCTTCTGTCCTTTCCGTGTTGACGCTCGTCGACGTGGCGTCTGAATATTGCGCGTGCTGCATCTGCGTTTGTGTGTAGTCGCGAAGCGCTGAGTCTCAAATTAAAGCGCTGCGCCAAAAAATAGAGACGTCCACAGCCAATGTTGCTCAGCTAGAAAAAGCCCACGCGTAAGTTGTCGAAAGTATTTCCCTGCCGTTCGCAGCATGCATTGGTCGCGCTGACTGTCTGCTGCCACCTCACTGCCACTGCCAGATATGCCAAAACCCAATACGAAGCGGCCGACAAGGAGATGAACGCTACTAGAGACAAAAAGACAAAACTCATTCAGCACTTGAGTATGATTCTTTCCGAGAACGAGGTCAGTTTAGCCCTTTCGTGATGTTGCTTCAGTTTTCTCGGCGGTTGACACCAACTGCAATGTTCGTCCTCCGTGGTGCAGGCACGGAAAGAGCAAAAGTTGTTGGAACTGAAGTCCGCTCTTGACGCCACAATTTTAAATGCCGGAAACGAGGTGATCCACAGCGCTGCTTTTTGTGTTCTCCATTCAAATCATATCGTTGGTCGGATCCGCTCAACCCCCCTAATTTACTGCTTGTGTGAAGGTGACGCAACTAGTTGCACGGGCTCGGGAAAACGTCAAGACCGAAGAGCCGCGCACCCTCAAAATATCCCGGACGGACGAAGTTCGGCTTCCAGCCAAGAAAGGACAGGTCAGCGGCGCTGGAAGTCAGTGTGCTGGAGCGGTGTTGCACACCACCTAACAAAGCTGCATGAATGCGTTTAGGTCGTAGCATGGGCTTTCGAAGTTGGGGATGGAATGGACATCCGTTTCGGAGCTGAGTATTTCCGCGGCAAAACGGCCCTGTCGTTTAGTGTGACCGTCACCGAGCGATTACCGGAGGTGCGTCGTCTTGCTGTTGCATCAGCCTTGCAATACTTCGCGAATCTCAACAAACAAAAAACTATTGCTGCAGGCAACGGGTTCGTACGTGTGCCCAGAAGATGGGGTCATCATTTTGAAGTTCGACAATTCGTACAGTTGGTGGCACGCGAAAACCATTACGCTGCGAACAACCCTCGTTGAAGCCATTGCAGATTGAGCCCGACTGTTGCCGGTGGGAATCCCACAGCTCAGGCATGGCAGAATCAACTCACATAAACCGGTCGATCACATCTGTAAACTTGCAAAAAATCTAATACTATATCACACATTGAAGGGTTGGTGTTGCCCTACGCGCGCTTACTCTTCGTCATCAGGAAGTTCTGGGAACGCCTCCGACGCCACAGCGTGTCCCGCGGCGTATGCTTCGCGCTGAGTGTCTGTCACCTCGTCCGATTTGGCTTCCTCCGCCAACTTTGTTTCCGCGACGGCTGCGCCAAGAGCCTCAGCTTCTACTTGCGACGAAGTTGCTGTCTCGTGAATATCTACCATTTCGACGCCGGTCCCTGCATCCGCGTCTTCTTCGCCGACCGCAGCGCGGGATGCCGTCAATGGCACGGCGGCTCCCTGCACAAAGGTTCGGATATGAAGTTGGAGCAATTTTTGCCAGTGTTGTGGTTCACAAAACACTGAGCAGAAAACACAATGGCGCCAACTGTACCTCAGTTTCCACAAATTTGTCTTGGAAGTACTCTTCGAATTGAACCGCATAGGGTTCAGGCGAAACTGTGGATATGGGCTTCGGCGCGAAGGTGCACTTGATGCAGTGGGCAATCTGTCACGTGGAGCAACAAATCAAGCGCAGCAAACCACCGTGAGCAGGCATGTGGTGGTCGAGCAGGTGCAACGCTGCATGAGATGGCAACCGTACCTTTTTCGTCGCGGTCCAGCGCTGCAAGAAGTCAATGATGCCGAAATAATACGCCGTGATTTCGTCTTCGCCGGTGTACGCCAGAAATGGCTGGTTCGGGAAGGCTCCTTTCGGGAGCTGGTCTTCCTCGCCCTTCGCACATTTCACCGTGCCGAGGATCATGGAGTAGTCCATCGTCACAGTAGTTTTGCTCAGGAAGTCGCAGTCTGCAGCGATGACCTTATCAACGTATTGTTTGGTTTTGGCGTCGACCGAGAACTTGGTCGAGAGTGCGTACTTTTTGCCTTCAAAGTACTCTTGGCGTTCGGGACTGTTGCAAATGCAACAGGCGAGGTCGCAGCCGTACCAGCACGTCAAAAACGAGAAGCATCGCTTGTGGACCTCGGTAATGCGCTGGCCCTTCCGGGAGAGCACTTTGTCATCGCAGCAACCTTTGAGGTCAAAAGTTTCGTCCCACTGGAATTTGTCTGGGAGAGACGGCAGGCAGTTGTTCATGACGAAGTAGCAGCCCTCGTGGGGTCCGTCAGAAATCTCGAAGTGGAACAGCATTTTGCTGAGCAGTGTTTCGGTCTGTGACATGTGGTCGCACAGCACCTCGGCCAGGTCCAACAGCGCCTGCTGGTCGTCACCGCCCACGCCCTTGACGATGTATTTTCTGTCGGCCGTGAAGGCCATCACGTCGCCGCCTTTTCCGCCTCCTGCGGCCAGCTCGCCGAACTGAAATCCGTCGAGAATGCTGGCGTCAATGCCCAAGAGTTGCCGACATTTCGCAAAGTGCTCGTCGTTGAACAAAGACACGTCAAACCCTCCCACGGTCTTGAGCGACTGTTCGGGCTGCTGAGCGCGGGGGCTCTCGACGTCCTCTCCAGACATCATGGTTGCCGGAAGGGCCGGTGGGGCGGTTGTTCTGGGTGGTCAGTCGCGTCGCACGCACTCACAGAGCTCTGCGATGATGGCAAGCGGGCTTCCGACAACACAGTCGAAAAACGGAGCAGGAACGCCACCGAAACCGACAAACAAGAAAGCAAAACAAAACAAAACAGCAGCAGAAAAACGAAGCGAAGGACCACACAATCGGAAATTGGATGGCCAACAGCGGTCGTCACAACTCGCACACTCCACCGAGAAAGTTGCACATCGAACATTGAACTTCGACGCCACCTAAAACAACCAACCAACCAACCAAACACCCACGCCGACTTTGTGAACCCACCCACCAACCGCGACACCAAACGACGACGAAGACGGAGGCCACCAAACAGAGCAGCCAGAAGAACGAAAACCACCGCCGACACTTCAGAGGAAGGAAGGAAGGAAAGCATCGAACTTCGATCACTTCGACCACTTCGACCACTTCGACCACTTCGATCACTTCGATCACTTCGCTGCGGAGACTGTGGAGTGCCAAACACAAACAAACAAACGAACGAACGAACGAACGAACAAACGAACGAACGAACGAACGAACAAACCATCGTTCGTTCGTTCCGTCGTTCACAGTCACTCCGTCACTCACTCCCCCACAGTGAGTGAGTGAGTGAGTGAGTGAGTCAG
>ENA-OWNT01003337-OWNT01003337.1-seawater-metagenome-genome-assembly--contig:-NODE-3337-length-15240-cov-4.432830_pt1 | contig 15240 bp, 12 predicted proteins | sample MGYA00238136_ERZ651165 | MGnify/ENA primary metagenome ERZ651165 (study PRJEB26861, sample SAMN08777766) | seawater metagenome | isolation source: coastal seawater | place: USA: Florida | collected...
CGTCCGGCGCCGCCGACGGCGTCAGGACCGAACGCGACCTCTCCCGTACCGGAGCCGGCGAGGCGCAAGGCCCCTCCGCTCTGCGCCGGTGTCGTCGTTCCCTCGAGCGACGCCTGCCCGCCGAGCTCCGGCACGGGATCAGTCGTGAACACGGACCAACGGCCGAGCGCCGGGTCGAGCGCGAGGCCGACCTGCAAGCCGCTGGTGATCAAGCCGCCGACGAGGGCGGTCTTCCAGATCCACTCCTTCGCCGCGTCGCGACCGCGACCCAGCGCGCGCACCAGGAGGATCGCGCCGCCGAGCAGCACCGGTATCGACCAGCCGGGCAGTTGCGGCCCCGCGAGGCTGGACAGCAAGGCATAGCAGGTCATGGTCAGGGCGAGCGCCAGCACCGGGCGACCAACAGGCCGAGTCTGGGGCTGGGACATCAGCGCCACGGCACTAAGCAGGGCAAGCGCGATGGCGCCACCACGTATGGACATGTCGAGAAGGATCATCCGAACATTCCCTTTAACGGGTTCGGGGGGCTAGATAGCCCCCCGAACCAAGATATGCGCGTCGATTTCCAAAACGAGAGGCTGATTTCAGAAATCAACCAGCTTTAAAGCCCATCATCCCGCGGTCGCAGGCTCTTCCTTCTTGCGTTCGGTATAGATCAGCAGCGGCTGCGCGTCCGAGGTCACGGCCTCTTCATTCACGACCACCTCTTCGACACCATCGGTGCCCGGCAGATCGAACATGGTGTCCAGCAGAATATCTTCCATGATCGACCGCAGCCCGCGCGCACCGGTCTTGCGTTCGATGGCGCGCTTGGCGATGGCGCTCAGCGCGTCGTCGGTGAATTTGAGCTTGGCATCCTCCAGTTCAAAGAGGCGCTGATATTGTTTGACCAGCGCGTTCTTGGGCTGGGTCAGGATGGTGACCAGCGCGTCTTCGTCCAGATCCTCCAGCGTGGCGATCACCGGCAGACGGCCGACAAATTCCGGGATCAGGCCGAATTTCAGCAGATCCTCGGGTTCGAGATCCTTGAAATATTCACCGATGGTTTTCTTGCTTTCGTCGCGCACATCGGCGCCAAAGCCCATGGCGCTGCCCTTGCCGCGCTGCGCGATGATCCGGTCCAGCCCGGCAAAAGCACCACCGCAGATGAACAGGATATTCGTGGTATCCACCTGCAGGAATTCCTGCTGCGGATGCTTGCGCCCGCCCTGTGGCGGCACAGAGGCGACGGTGCCTTCCATGATCTTCAGCAGCGCCTGCTGCACACCCTCGCCGCTGACGTCGCGGGTGATCGAAGGGTTGTCGGACTTGCGGGTGATCTTGTCGACCTCGTCGATATAGACGATGCCGCGCTGCGCCCGGTCCACGTTGTATTCGCTGGCCTGCAACAGCTTGAGGATGATGTTCTCCACATCCTCGCCCACGTAACCGGCTTCGGTCAGCGTGGTGGCGTCGGCCATGGTGAAGGGCACATCCAGAATGCGCGCCAGTGTCTGCGCCAGCAGTGTCTTGCCGCAACCCGTGGGGCCAATGAGCAGGATGTTCGACTTCGCCAGCTCAATCTCCGATTTGCCGGAGTTGTTCAGGCGTTTGTAGTGGTTGTGGACCGCGACCGACAGCACCCGCTTGGCGTGCATTTGACCGATCACGTAATCATCCAAAACTTCGCAGATTTCCTTGGGCGACGGCACCCCTTCGGAGGACTTGAGCCCGGCCGATTTCGTCTCTTCGCGGATAATGTCCATGCAAAGCTCGACGCATTCATCACAGATGAAGACGGTCGGCCCGGCAATCAGCTTGCGCACCTCGTGCTGGCTCTTGCCGCAAAAGCTGCAATAGAGCGTGTTCTTGGTGTCGCTGCCGGATGAATTCGCCATATCGTCCTACCTCAACGGGTTTTCGCGCTGTGCCGAAGGGGCCAGGCCCTTGTTTCGGCTCCGTTGTCCAAGCCTAAAGCAGCCCAAACAGGTCCACAATGTCAAAATGGCCTCGGACGAATGCCGAAACCGTGACGTCCGCGCGGGGGGTCGCCCCACGCGGACGTCCTGTTGTTATGCCTCGGGCGTGCTGCGGCTTTCGACGATTTCGTCGATCAGGCCCCAGTCCTTGGCCTGTTCGGCATCCATGAAATTGTCACGCTCCAGCGCGTCGACCACCGATTCAAGCTTTTGGCCGGTATGCTTGACATAAATCTGGTTAAGGCGGTCTTTCAGCTTCTGGGTTTCCTGCGCGTGGATCATGATATCGGTCGCCTGGCCCTGGTAGCCGCCCGAGGGCTGGTGCACCATGATCCGGCTGTTGGGCAGCGAAAAGCGCATTCCGGGTTCGCCCGCCGTCAGCAGCAGCGAGCCCATGGACGCCGCCTGCCCCACCACCAGCGTAGACACCTTGGGTTTGATGTATTGCATGGTGTCATAGATCGACAGGCCAGAGGTCACGACACCGCCGGGGCTGTTGATATACATGGAAATTTCCTTGGACGGATTTTCCGCCTCAAGGTGCAGCAGCTGCGCCACGATCAGGCTGGACATGCCGTCATGCACCGGGCCCGACAGGAAAATGATCCGCTCCTTCAACAGGCGCGAGAAGATGTCATAGGCGCGCTCGCCCCGGCTGGTCTGTTCGACCACCATGGGAACCAGCGTGTTCATGTAAACGTCATATGGGTCTTTCATCGGGCCTGCCTCAGGTAAGGGTACATGCTTTGGGGGAAGGTTATGGCCGCCCCATGGGGACTGCAAGGGGGGCTGGGGCACGAAATAACCCCGATGGGTTGCATTTCAATCCCGGCCCTGCCCGCCCTAGCGGCTGGCCAGCCACATGGTTGCGCCCCATCTGGGCAATAGCACCATGTCTTCGCAAGGATCAGGCATCGGCCCGCCGATATCCGTGCCCGCCCCGGCCATGTCGCGCACCCCGTTTTCAAAGGGCAACAGGCGGCAGGCGGTCTGGAACAGGTCACCGGTCAGCGGCTGGATGGCCCAGATCCGCTGTTCGCCGTTGCTGTCCCATGAAATGATGTGATCGCCCGACGGCGTAAAATCAGCGGCCACATAGGTCACCAACCCGTCGCGGGCATGGGCAAAGGTATAGAGCGGCAGGCCGGTCTGTGCGTCCCAGACATAGACCTGCCCGTCATCGGCCCCGGTGACCAGCAGCCGTTCATCGGGGCTGAGCGCCATCGAGGTGACAAAGCCCTCATGCGCCAGCCGTTCATTGTAAAAGGGCGGCGCGTCCTCCTCCACATGGGTCAGGCGCAGCACGTCAGGCTGGTTCGGCAGGATGTTGACCCGCATCCCCGTTGCGATCAGTTCCATGGCCGACGCGTTTCGCCCGGCCTCCGAGGTCGAGACGACCGCCTCGGTCATGGCGTCCGAGATCGCGGGGACGGAATGGCCGGTGGACACATCGAAAAGCCGCATCACCCCGGCCTCGTCATGGGTCATCACCGCGTTGCCCTGGGGGGAAAAATGCACGTCATGCACCGGGCTGCGGTGGCCCAGAAGGGTGATCAGGCTTTTGCCCGTCGGCACATCGTGAATGCGTGCCCGGTTGTCGGATGCCCCCACGGCCAACCGCAGCCCATCCGGCGACAGGCCAAGCCCGAGGATATCGACCCCATCGAGATACAGCGCGCTTGGTGGCAGGATCGCGTCAAATGTGGTCAGGTCCCAGACCCCGGCGATATTGCCCGTCGCGGCGGCCACGGTGCTGCCATCGGCCGAAACATCCATCGCCTCGACCAGGCCGGGCATCCGCAGCCGGTGGATCAGCCCCATGGCCTGCCCGTTCAGCGCCGGGACAAGGTCGATCACCCGCACCTCGTCGCTGACCGCCGCGATCAGCCGGGCGCTGCCGGGCACAAAGGCCAGCGCCGTTACGCCTGACCCGAAATTCAACGTGTCACGCAACGACCGGCCCGACACCAGCGAATGAAAATGCAACTCGTTCGCCTCGGTCGCAACAACCAGCGTATCGCCTCCGGGCGACAGGGCTGCCGACAGGACCCGGTCGGCCCCCTGATACGGCAGGCCGGACACCGCGCCTTCCCTGGGATTCCAAACCGTAACCCGACTGTCCCGGATCAGCAGGAACTGACCCCGGTCATAGAGAATCCGAGGCGCGATCTCGGGCATTGGCATGGCCAGTTCCCCCTCGATAACCGCCCCGGTGCCGGGATCGAAGACCGCGCCCGTGCCATCGGTGGCCACGGTCACGACATGGCCCGAGCCGGGCAGGAATTCCACGAAATGTGCCGGGGCATCGGGCAGCGTGACCGTCGCCCGCAGCCGCTGGCCCTGGATCGTCTGACCAAGTGTTTCCAGAACCTCCAGCCAGGCGTCCGAGGCCCGGCAGAAGCTGAAATCAACCAGCGGCAGGATGTTCTGGATCGCAAGGACCGGGTCCAGCGTCTGCGCCTCGCGGGCCCGGGCGCGCACCTCTTCGCATTGCTGGTTGCTGACCCACAGAAAGCCACCCACCACCGAAAAGCAGACCGCCAGCGTGGTGGCGACGGCGCTGCCGATCTGGAACCATTTGCGCCGTGACATCCCCGCCTTGAAATAGCGCCAGTGGTCGCGCGTCGGTCCCGGTGCGCCGCGCGGATGGCGTTCGATCCAGCGGCGCATGGCGCGCAGTTCCGCGCCGCGCGGCGGGGCGCCGACCCCGGCCAGAAAGCGCGCCGCCTGTTCGCCAAAACGGGTGTGGTCGCGGATCCATTCGATATCGCGGTCCAGCGCCGTATCCAGCCGTTCAACAGCCTGCGCCCATTCCCCGTCTTCGCCGTAAAAGCGGACATAGTTGATCTCGCGAATTTCCGGCGGCAGGTCCGGCCCCACATCCTCAAAGGCGGCGGGGACCATCCGCTTGTTCAGCTCCAGCGCGAACTGCATTTCCATCCGGCAGGCGGGCGAGGTGATCCAGTTCGGCCCCAATACCAGAACCACAACGTCGGACCCCTGCAACATGTCGCGGATACGGGCGGTGATATGCTCGGTCTCAAAAATCCCTTCGCGGTCGATAAAAACCTCGTGCCCGCGCGCGCGCAATTCTTCCCACAGGAAATCTGCCCGATCCCTGTCCTTGTGAGAATAGGAGATAAAGATTCGCGAACGTTGTGTCATCTTGGGCCATCAAGCCCTGCAAGGGGCAAAAAATCCACCCCTGCCAGGGTGCGAAGCTGCCGTGATTCTATGCGGAACCCAGGCCAGATCAGGCCAGACGCAGGTATAACAGCCCCAACACCCCGCAACGCGTGCGAAAAAATATCATTCATCTTCAATACATTATCCATGGCGAGGCAGAAAAACGCCCCAAGATTTAAATAAGTGTATTTACAACACATTTAGTAAGTGTCATAATGACAATACGAACTGACACAAACCCAACACCACCCAAACCTACCATACGAAAGACCAGATTAAGACCTTTCCTAAGACCTTTCCTTCCGCTCTCATTTCTTTTTCCCATGACGATCCGTCCTATCCCTGTCCCCACGAACTGGATCGTCCGGCCGGCCCCTTCTGTCCCAGGGGGCCGGCCAATTTGCTTGACGGGCTGCAGTCAATGTGTGACGTTTACACGATCGATAGTGCCCCGGGACGGGACGCCAAGTGAAAGGGCCGGACAGGTTCCGGCATACGGGCAGGCATGAGCTATACTTACGAATATCCGCATCCGGCAGTCACGGCGGATATCTGCATTTTCTCGATCCGCGAAGGCACGCTGAAAGTGCTGCTGATCCAGCGTCTGATCGACCCCTTCAAGGACAGTTGGGCCATCCCCGGCGGCTTCATCAAGATGGATGAGGACCTGGTGACCGGCGCCGCGCGGGAACTGGAGGAAGAAACCGGCGTCAGCGACGTGCCGCTGGAACAGCTCGGCGCCTATGGCGCGCCCGACCGCGACCCGCGCGAAAGGGTGATCACCGTGGCCTTCATGGCCCTGGTGCCCTCTGATCAGATGGTGCTGGCCGCCGCGACCGACGCCGCCGATGCGCAATGGTTCGATATGGATGAACTGCCGCCGCTGGCCTTTGACCATGACGTGATCCTTGCCGATGCGCGGGCCCGACTGGCCGACAAAGTCACCAACCGCGTGACCGAAACCGCCAAATCCGCCTTCCAGTTCCTGCCGCAGAAATTCACCCTGGCACAGGCGCAGGCAGTGTTCGAAACCCTGCGTGGCGAAGCGCTGGACAAGCGCAATTTCCGCAAATGGATTGCGGCGAACTGGGATTTGATCGACCTGAAGGAAAAAACCTCGGGCGGGCGGCACCGGCCTGCGGCGCTTTATTCCGTGGATTTCTGACAGACCGCCCCGGTGCCATATCGAGGCGCCGGGGCGCTGCACCATATCGCAGCAAATGCGACTCTCACCTATATGTTTAACAACCGCAGGTTTTACGCATTCTGATCTGGATCAAGGTGCGTTTCCCGCCTGTACCTATGGTCTGCGCAGCAAAAGGACTATTGCAGATGCGTCTGACCGTCAGAACCAACATCGCCATGCGCGCACTGATGACCTGCGCCGTGAACCCCGGCAAGATCGCCCGCAAGGCCGAAATCGCCGAAGCCACCGGTGCCTCCGAGGCGCATTTGGGCGTGGTCATCAACCAGCTGGCGCAGACCGGGTTCATCGAAACGATCCGCGGGCGCCACGGCGGCATTCGCCTGCGCCTGCCGCCCGAGGAAATCAGCGTCGGCCGTGTTTTCCGCACGTTTGAGGCCAACACCCCCTTCGCCGAATGCTTTTCCGCACGCGACAATCATTGCCCGATCGCCTCTGCCTGCAAGCTGCGCAGTTCCCTCAACACCGCGTTGGAGGCGTTCTACGCCTCGCTCGACACCGTCACGCTGAGCGATCTGACCTGCAACAATGCCGGGCTCCAACGCCTTCTGGCGCTCGAACCCGGCTAGGTCACTCGGCCGCTTTCGGGGCGTTTTCGCCCACCACAGGCCCCAGCTCCATCATCGCCGCGTATTGCGACAGGTAGACTTTGCCAGTCAGCTCCTGCAGGAAATGCGCCCGCTTCAGGCGGTCCATGACCGGGCCTTTCACCTCGGACAGGTGCAGCGCGATCCCCATAGAGGCCAGCCGGTGGTTGATCGCCTCCAGCGATTCCAGTGCCGACATATCGACCTCGTTCACCGCCGAGAACATCAGCACCACATGCTTGATGCCGGTCGCCCCCACGACCCGATCAAGGATATAGTCCTCCAGATATCGGGCATTGGCGAAGTAGAGGCTTTCATCCACCCGAAGCGTGATCACCGCAGGGTTGGTCAGCACCTCATAGCGCTTGATGTTGCGGAAATGTTCGGACCCGTCCTGCATCAGCCCGACCTCGGCGATATGTGGCCGCGAGGTTTTATAAAGGTAAAGCGCGATGGACAGCAGCACACCCGCCGACACGCCGATCTCCACCCCCGCCAGCAAGGTAAGCCCGATCGTGGCGGCCACGGCGGTGAAATCGGCCCTGGAATAGACCCAGGTCTTTTTCAGGATCGAGAAATCGACAAGCGACAGCACCGCCACGATGATCGTGGCTGCCAGCGTCGCCTTGGGCAGGAAAAAGATCAGCGGCGTCAGGGCAAGCGCCGCGATGGCCAGCCCCACGGCGGTATAGGCCCCGGCAGCGGGCGTTTCTGCGCCCGCATCATAATTCACGACGGACCGCGAAAAGCCCCCGGTCACCGGGAAGCCACCCGTGAAAGCCGCGCCGATATTGGCCGCGCCAAGCCCGATCAGTTCCTGATCCGGGTCGATGCGCTGGCGTTTCTTGGCGGCCAGCGTCTGCGCCACGGAAATGGATTCGACAAAGCCAATGACCGAAATCAGCAGCGCTGGCACGGCAAGGGCGCGGATCAGGTCCAGATCGAAGGACGGCATGGTCAGCGGCGGCAGGCTCTGCGGCACCTCGCCCACGATGGCGACCCCCTGCCCGTTCAGACCAAAGAGCCAGACGACCAGCGTTGTCACGACGACAGCGGCCACCGGCCCCGCCTTGGCGGCCACATCGGCCAGCCCAGGCGACAGGCCCAGTTTGCGCAGCGCAGGCTTCAACCCCTTGCGCACCCAGAACAGGAACGCCGTGGCCGTCACCCCGATAACCAGCGTGTAAAGGTTCGTCTCGGGCAAGTGATGCCAAAGCGATTCCAGCAATTCCAACAGGTTATGGCCACCAGCCGGGATGCCCAGAATATGCTTCAACTGGCTGGCCGCAATGATCACGCCCGATGCGGTGATAAAGCCCGCGATCACCGGGTGCGACAGGAAGTTCGCCAGAAAACCAAGCCGGAAGACGCCCATCGCCAGCAAGATCGCGCCAGAAAGCCCCGCCAGCGTCAGCGCGGCAATGGCATAGCCCGCCGTCCCGGCCTCGGCGATCTGGCCGATAGAGGCCGCCGTCATCAGCGACACCACCGCCACCGGCCCCACAGCAAGCGCCCGCGAGGTGCCGAAGATGGCGTACAGGATGATCGGCGCGATCGAGGCATAAAGCCCCATCTCGGGCGGTAGCCCCGCCAGCAACGCATAAGCCAGCGATTGCGGGATCAGCATGATCGTCACGATCACGGCGGCGATCAGGTCATTCGACAGGGCCTGTTTATTGTAGGTCCGGCCCCAGTCGAGAATGGGCAGATAACGGGCGAACATTGCGCACCTTTCGGAAAACAGTCAGCAGATCCGCCCGGGGTCCGTCCCGGCGGGTCCGAAAGGCCCCCGCGCCCCGAACCGGGGCGTGAGGGTCAAGATATCGGGAGGATCAGCTGGCGCTGACCTTCTCGGGTTTCACCATCCATTCACGGCCACGCAGCATGGCCTTCCAGTAAACGGGTGGCAGCAGCTTTTCCTTCAGGAACCACGACAGGCTGGACGGTTTGGTGCCGTCGATCACCCATTTCGGGAACGAAGGCAGCAGCGCCCCGCCATACCCGAACTCGGCCAGCACGATCTTGCCGCGCTCCACCGTCAGCGGGCAGGAGCCGTAACCGTTATACATAGCGGTGGGCGACCGCCCGTCGATATCGTCGGCAATGTTCTGCGCCACGATCGGGGCCTGCATCCGTGCCGCCGCTGCCGTCTTGGCATTGGGGGCGTTCATCACATCGCCGAGCGACCAGATGTTTTCATAGGTCTTGTGGCGCAGCGTCGCCTGATCCACATCGACCCACCCGACCGCATCGGCCAGCGGCGAGACGCGGATGAAATCGGGCGCGGTCTGCGGCGGGCAGACATGCATCATGTCGAACTCCACCGTCACCTCGGTCGGATCGGTATCGGGCTTGGCAACCTTGAAGGTGGCCTTTTTCGCTTCGCCATCCACCGACACAAGATTGTGGAAGAAGTTCAGATCGGCATTGTATTTCTCGATATATTTCTCCAGCGCCGGGACATAATCCTTGACGCCGAACAGCACGCCGCCCGCATTCATGAACTGGATATCGATATCCTTGAGCGTGCCGGACCGGAACCAGTGGTCGCCAGACAGGTACAGCGCCTTTTGCGGGGCGCCTGCGCATTTGATCGGCATCGGCGGCTGCGTGAACAGCGCCCGGCCTTCCTTCAGGCCCTTGACCAGTTCCCACGTGTAAGGCGCAAGGTCATAACGATAGTTCGAGGTCACGCCGTTCTTGCCAAGCGTGTCCACCAGCCCTTCGACCTTGTGCCAGTCCAGTTTAATGCCCGGGCACACCACCAGCCGCTTGTAGCCCACCACGCGGCAGCCATCCAAGATAACCACATTATCCTTGGGTTCGAACGCCGCGACGGCGGATTTGATCCAGTGTACGCCCTTCGGGATCAGGCTGCCCATGGTCTTGGCCGTGTCCTGCGCATCGAAAATACCGCCGCCCACCATGGTCCAGCCGGGCTGGTAATAGTGGATATCGGCAGGGTCGATGATCGCAATCTCCAGATCGGGTTTGCGCGATTTCAGCGATGAGGCCGCCGAAATTCCGGCAGCCCCACTGCCCACGATCACCACGTCATAGCTGGCATCGGCCCGGTCCGTCGGCGTCTTGCCACCATTGACGATGCGCCGCACGACGCCCGCCATGTCATAGCCCGCCGCCTTGGTGGCAGCCATGATATCGGCCATCGGCAGGGTGCCGGCCTGGCTCAGCGACCACAGGGTCGCGGACCGGGTGCCGGTACGGCAGTAGGCGAAGACGGGCTTGGGCATTTCGTCCAGGGCATGGCCGAAATCGGCGGCATCTTCGTCGGTCACCCGGCCTGAGATGATCGGAAGATACCGGATTTCAAGCCCCGCCTCCTTGGCCGCGGCCTCAATCTCTTCGAATGTCGGCTGATCCGCGCCTTCGCCGTCGGGGCGGTTGCACATGATCGAGCGAAAGCCCTGATCGGCCACCCGCCGCACATCCTCGGGGGTGATCTGCGGACTGACCGAGATCGTGGCGTTGATGGTCTTGATTTCCATTTTGGTTCCTTCCCCGTCCGGTCTTACAGCGCGTTGACCGGCACTTTGAGCATCGGGTTGCCGTCCTTATCGGTCGGAACCTCGCCCGCGCGCATGTTCACCTGCAAGGAGGGGATGATCAGCTTGGGCATGTCAAGCTGCGCGTCACGCTCGGTGCGGAACTTGACGAATTCTTCCTTCGTCTTACCGCCACCCACATGGATGTTATGCGCCTTTTCCTCGCCCACGGTGGTTTCCCACTGGATGTCGCGGCCATTGGGGCCGTAATCGTGGCACATGAACAGGCGCATGTCGTCGGGCAGCGTCAGCACCTTCTGGATGGAATCGTAAAGCGTACCCGCATCGCCGCCAGGGAAATCCGCACGCGCGGACCCGCCATCGGGCATGAACAGCGTATCGCCCACAAAGGCTGCGTTGCCCATCACATGCACCATACAGGCCGGGGTGTGGCCGGGGGTGTACATGGCAAAGGCCTGCAGATTGCCGATCATATAGGTGTCACCTTCGACGAACAGCTTGTCGAACTGGCTGCCGTCGCGCTGAAACTCGGTGCCTTCGTTGAAGACCTTGCCGAAGGTGTCCTGCACGACCATGATCTTGTCGCCCACACCGATTTTGCCGCCCAGTTTATCCTGGATATAGGGCGCAGCCGACAGGTGGTCGGCATGGACATGGGTTTCGATGATCCATTCCAGTTTCAGATCGTTCTTCTGGATATAGGCGATCAGCTCATCGGCATGGTCATAGGTGATCCGGCCAGCGGCATAGTCGATATCCATGACGGAATCGACGATGGCGCAGCTGTTCGACGTCGGGTCCTTCACGATGTAGCTGATCGTGTTGGTGGCGGGGTCAAAGAAGGCTTCGACCTCGGGTTTGACGTCCATTTTGACGGGGTAGTTCGACATAGGGGTATCCTCCAGATATTCGGGGTCGGCAGACATCAAGCCTGCGTGGGCGCCGACGGACGGCGGAAGTTCATGAGAGCCCGCGCCGCGAAGATCCCCGCGACAAGGGCGATGGTGAAGAGAATGACCTCGATCCGGCCGGTGCCAAGCGCCGGCAACGCACCACCGGGGCAAAAGCCCGCGATGCCCCAGCCGATGCCGAAGACGGCGGACCCGCCAAGCAGCTTGAGGTCAATGACATTGGACCCCGGCAGCAGGAACTGCCGGTCGAAAAGCGGCATGGGCCGTTTCAGCACAAAGCGATAGCCTAGGAAGGTCACAATCACGGCGCCCCCCATCACGAAGGCAAGGCTGGGGTCCCAGGTTCCTGCAACGTCAAAGAAATTCAGCACTTTGGCGGGGTTCGCCATGCCCGAGATGGAGATACCCAGGCCGAAGACGATTCCGATGAGATAAGCAACGAAGATACGCATTGGCTCAGGCTCCGATCACGTGGCGAATGACATAGACGGTGAGGCCGGTGAACAGCATGAAGGTGGCCACGGCCGAGATCGACCGGGGCGACAGACGCGCCATTCCGCAAACCCCGTGGCCCGAGGTGCAGCCCGACCCATAGGTCACGCCGATACCGACGATAAAGCCGCCAATCAGCAGCATCGGGGTCGAGATCGGCACCTGCACCGCGGGCATCTCGCCCATCAGCACCAGATAGACCAGCGGGCCAGTGACCATCCCGGCAAGGATGGCAGCACGCCAGTAGAAATCTTCGCGGGAGGCGGGGCTGAAGAACCCGGCCAGAATGCCGGTCGCGCCCATGATCCGGCCAAGGGTCAGCATCAAAAGCACCGAGGCGGTGCCGATAAGGACCCCGCCAATGGTGCTGGCCAAGGGGGTGAATTCGGTTTCCATGTCGTCCTGTTCTCCTACAGACCTGCGGGGCGAATCGCGCATCCATCCCTTGTTTTGCAGGCTATTATGGCGGTTTCCTGTGCGCTTCACATGTGAAGCTTGGACCCTGTTTACAGCCACAGCCTTTGCGCTTCAGTGACCATGTCACCAAAGCACGAACCGCCACCCGATTTCAGGCCGCGGATCGCCTATGCCGCCTCGGATTGCGCCAGTTTGGCGATGCTGCCCACGTCCAGTAATTCGATCGCCCCGCGCGATTGCTTGATCCAGTCACGGCGCTGAAATTCCGACAGCTGGCGCGAGATCACCTCGCGCGCGGTGCCCAGTTCGGCGGCCATCTGCTGATGCGTGGCCTTGACGGTCTGGCCCTTCTTCAGGTCCAGCAATTTCTGCGCCAGACGAATATCCATGCGTTGAAAGGCGATCTCTTCGATCACATGGAACAGATCGGTGATGCGCCGCGAATAGGCGGAAAAGACGAAGTTTCGGAAATCCTTGGATTGCGCGATCAGGTCGTCGAACACCACGCGCGGCACCATCGCGGCGCGGATCGCCGTTTCGGCCACGCCCTCGGCGCTGTAGTTTTCATAGGCCAGCAGACAGGCCGTGGTCAGAACACAGCTTTCCCCCGCCTGCACGCGGTACAGCACGATCTCGCGGCCGTTTTCGGCCAGCTGCTGCACGCGGACGGTGCCATCCAGCAGGAACAGCAGATTTTCGGGTGATTTGCCGGGGCCGAAAATAACCGTGCCCTTGGGCAGGTCGATGACCGTGGACCGATCCTCCAGGATGGTGCGAATCCGGTCGGGCAGGCTCGACAGCCCGTGAAAGCGGGAAATCCAGTCTTCGCTCATACCCTTGGCCTTCCCTTGATGATCCTGTCAGTTCTGCGCCCCCGGGTCGTGCCGTCAAGCCTTTCTGACAGGGGTGGTATCCCTGCCCCGTCTTGATCATAGTCAAAGCGGGACAGACGCCTTCTCAGATAACGGTGGATCATGCCCATCTCAAGACGCACCATAGAGGCCGGACACGCCGCCTTTGAAACCCGCGCCCTCACCAAGACCTATGGCGAGGGCGAGGCCGCCGTTCATGCCCTGCGCGGTGTGGACCTGACCATTCCGGCGGGGGAATTCGTGGTGCTGCTCGGGCCCTCAGGGTCCGGCAAGTCCACGCTATTGAACATCCTGGGCGGATTGGACAGCGCCAGCCATGGACAGGCGTTTTTCGGGCAGGACGAGCTGACGGCGATGACCGACCGGCAACTTACGCAATACCGGCGCAACCATGTGGGCTTTGTCTTTCAGTTCTATAATCTGATGCCTTCGCTGACAGCCGAGGAAAATGTGGAACTGGTGACCGAGATCGCCCGCGATCCCATGGCGCCGACCGAGGCGCTGCATCTGGTCGGGCTAACCGACCGCATCACCCATTTCCCCGCACAGCTTTCGGGTGGCGAACAGCAGCGCGTGGCGATTGCGCGGGCCATTTCCAAGCGGCCCACGGTGCTTTTGTGCGATGAACCCACCGGCGCGCTCGATTCCACGACGGGGCGTGAGGTTCTGCGCGTGCTGCGCGATGTGAACGAGGAACTGGGCACTACGGTTCTGATCGTCACCCATGCGGCGGCCACCGGCGCGATGGCCGACCGGGTCATCAGCTTTGCCGATGGGACGATCCGCGACGTAGTGGTGAACGACACCAAGCGCGACCCAAAGGACATCCATTGGTAGGCCCCCTGACCCATAAGCTGCTGCGCGATCTGTGGCATATGAAGGGGCAGGCCGCCGCGATTGCCGTCGTGATTGCCGTGGGGGTGTTGCTTCTGGTGATGCAGACAGGGCTGGTGACATCCCTGCAGGAAACCCGCGATGCCTATTACGACCGCTACCGTATGGCGCAGGTCTTTGCCCCTGCCGCCCGCGCGCCCGATCACCTGATCGAGCGTCTGGCGCAAATCCCCGGGGTGACCGCCACCTATGGCCGCGTCACGGGCAGCGCGCTGATTGATGTGCAGACCAGCAGCCTGCCCGTTCAGGCGCAGGCCATTTCGGTGCCCGACCGGGGCGCACCGCCCGTCAATGGCTACCTTTTGGTCGATGGCCGTCATCTGGACACACGGCAAGAGGATGAAATCCTGCTGCTGGAAAGCTTCGCCCGCGCCCATGACCTGCATCCCGGCGACCAGCTGTCAGCCACAATGAATGGCGCACGGCGGCATTTCCGCATTGTTGGCCTCGCACAAGGCCCCGAATTTCTCTACGTCGCCGCGCCGGGCGAAATCATCCCCGACGACGCCCGCTTCGGCGTGATCTGGATGAGCCGCTCGGCCCTTGCCGCCGCCTATGACATGGAAGGCGCCTTCAACGAGGCGCTGCTGACGCTTGGCCGCAATGCGCGTGAGGCCGAGGTTCTGGCCGCCGTGGACCGTATCCTCGACCCTTACGGCGGGCTCGGCGCCTATGGGCTGGACGATCACGGATCCGACCGCTTCGTGACCGAGGAAATCAACGGCCTGCGCGCCACCTCGCGATCTGTGCCGCCCATCTTCCTCGGGGTCGCGGCCTTTCTGCTTTACATCGTCATGACCCGCATCATTCAGTCCGAACGCGAGGAAATCGGGCTGATGAAGGCCTTTGGCTATACTGATCGCGAAGTTGCCATGCATTACCTGCGCATGGTGCTGGTCATCGCAGGCGGCGGCGCGGTTATTGGTGCTCTGCTCGGCATTCTGGCGGGCCGGTTGCAGGTGCAGGTCTATCTGGAGTTCTACAAGTTCCCCTTCCTTGTCTTTCGCATCGACCCCGCCGCGATTATCTGGGGTGTGGGCGTGTCGATGCTGGTGGCCTCAGCCGGTGGGATGATGGTGTTGACCCGCGTCTTTCGCCTGACCCCCGCCGCCGCCATGCGCCCGCCCGCCCCGGCCGACTATTCGCGCACCGGGCGCATCGGGGCGGCCTTCAACCAGTTCCTCGATCAACCCTC
>ENA-OWNT01003338-OWNT01003338.1-seawater-metagenome-genome-assembly--contig:-NODE-3338-length-15240-cov-4.149179_pt1 | contig 15240 bp, 13 predicted proteins | sample MGYA00238136_ERZ651165 | MGnify/ENA primary metagenome ERZ651165 (study PRJEB26861, sample SAMN08777766) | seawater metagenome | isolation source: coastal seawater | place: USA: Florida | collected...
AGCCGTCGCGACTGAAGTCGTCAACAAAGTGAGTAAGTGGACAACAAACAACAAACAAAGTCGAGGTGCGTTCGCTCTTCGTTCTCCTGCGTCAATCGATGTCGCCGTCGATGTCGATGGCCTCCACCAACAGCGAACTCACAGCACCACCGCAATCTATGTAATGCTATAAAAGGATACTATTTGTTGGGGTAATTACCGTATCAAATAGTATCCTTATCCAGGATAATCAATTTATGCTTGCTCAAAGACGAACGAAGGTTTGCGTATTCAGAATAATGTCATATGTAGATACTACGACCATGGGTACGTAGGTGAGCGTAATATATCAAGTATTAGGACTTAGTCTGAAAAAGTGTTCTGTGTTGGCAGGCGGCGAACAAAACACAACGGAGCCGTGCAGTGGGAATTGAGAAGCGTACACAGAAGAAATGTTTGGAAATGTTTGGAAATGTTTTGGAAATTCGAAGCAAAGGTTTCCCCAAAGCACGAAATTGGAGGAGATGTGCGGAGACGCCCGGAGTGATTGTGGACGATAGTGAGAGTGAAGGCGACGATGCAGTTAGGTGGAATAATTACACTAACAGTGCAGTACTAAATTAGCGTTTACAGAAATGCTTTGTTGGTACATTTCGTGAATTCAATTTCGAGTTTTCGAGTTTTCGAGTTTTTGAGTTTTTTGAGTTTTTGAGTTTTTGAGTTTTTGAGTTTTCTGAGTTTTCTGAGTTTTCTGAGTTTTCGCCGTTCGTTCGTTCGTTGGTTCGTTGTTCAGTGCGCTCAACTCTTCGGTGAGTGAGTGAGTGAGAGTGAGTGAGTGAGTGAGGTCGTCTGAGCAATGCGATTCGATTTTGAGTTGTCGTCGTCATCGTTGTCGTTGTCGTCGTTGTCGTCGTTGTCGTCGTTGTCGTTGTGTCGTCGCTCGTCGACTGACTGACTGTCAACGTCATCGTCGTTCGTTCGTTCGTTCGTTCGTTCGTTCGCTTCGCTCGCTTCGCTTCGTTCGTTCGTTCTTTCTTTCTTTCTTTCTTTCGTTCGTTCGTTCGTTCGTTCGTTCGTTCGTTCGTTCGTTCATGCGTTCGTTTGTTCGTTCGTTCGTTCGGTTTTCGGTCCACGATGTCAGGTCATCGCTTTGGTATTACAATCGAGTTCGGTCCATTGCTTCCCTGGCAGGTTGCGCGTGTGTTGCTCTCTTCTCATGGTCACTGTCGAATGGTCGTTACAGGCAGTCGTAGTTACAACAGCTCAATCGAAAGAGCACTTATGATCCGTGGTGCGCCCCTTGGCCCAATGAAACAGACCGTAATTGAACTGCCCAGCCAAAGCTGCACGCTACAAGTCAAGTAGTAGCGTCGAGTGTCTGTCTGTCGCGAGGCCGCTGGCGAGGTCGTCGCTTAGCCACGCTGTGTGGTGTCGTCTGTTGCACAGTGCTGGCAAAAGTACACTGCACAGAAAAAGAGAAACTTGGTAGTTAGACAAGAGTCTGGTTGGGAGAAAATTTACTGCTTATTGGCAGGTCTTTAGCTGTCGCCATGGAGTTGGTGGCGCAACTGGACAAAAACGACGAGAAACTCGAACCTCAAGAAGTGGCAGAGTCATGTCCCCCCAACGGGAGCAAGATCTCGCATGCCGTTCCCCGCCAAACAAATTCGGTGTTTGAAGCACCGGGTGCTTTTCCTGAAGATTGGGATGAGCCAACACTCGATGAAGAAGACACGGATGGTGGCGGAGAGCTTCAACAGTTCCTGCCGCAACAACGCAATGTGTTTTTAGCCCAAGGTCCTCGGTCAATTAGAAAGTTGTGGTTTCCTTGTGGTCGTCGGCAAGGCAAGTGGGGCTTCCATCTTCGGGATTGTTATCACACGCTGGTTGAAATGCCAATTGTTTTAGTCCTTTTGATGTACAGTGTTTTGTATTTCGCCATCATACTAATTTTTGCCGGAGTGATGTACCCGATTGGCGGCATGATGGACGACTGCTGGCTTGGAATTGCCGCGAATTATACCAACGCATTCTTGTTTTCTTCAATCACAATTACCACGGTCGGGTACGGGAGCTACAGCTTATTTTTCAATGGCTGTGCCGGTGTTACGATTGTGATCACAGTAGAAATTTTAGTTGGCTTCATGATGAACGCATTTCTGCTGGGTCTGATGTACACCAAATGCGCTCGTGGCGCCACGCGGAAGTACTCTGTGCGTTTCAGTGAGAAAGTTATGATTCGCCAAATTCGTGGGCAGTGGTACTTCATGTTTCGAGTGTGCGAAATGCGGCATTCGCAAATATTGGAAGCGCATATTCGATGCTACTGCATCCGCGACGAAACAGAGGCAGAAATGCTCAATGCGGGTCGATCAGTACCTTTCATGTTCCAACAGTACCCGATGCACTTGAGCCACCCGGACGACGACCTTGGAGCTCCCATGCTTTTGATGCTGCCCTCGACTGTCGTACACCGAATTGATTTTTGGAGCCCACTCTCGCATAGAAATTTCCTTTACATTCCAACTTCTCAGTGCGTTTTGTTGTCAGTCGACATTAATCAGTAGATGATCTCTGGTGTAAGAGCTGTGCGCTGATGTGCATAGGTATGATCCTATGAATGGATACAAATGGCCTGATAAACGGGGATCAATGACTGCGGTGGAAACGGAGGGTGTGCAATTCACTTGTGAATTTTGCGGCGAAGCTTATCGGTCTAAAGTACGCTCCAGTTTGCTAGTTTTGGGTGAATTGAGTATTTGTGCATTCATTATAGATTTGCGTTTGTAGGCGTTGCTGCATCGGCACATTCGAATCAATGCTGCGTATGATGCGAACTCTGGGTATGAAACGATGACATGCCCACTGCTACTTTCGCTTCTTCACGTTCATGCATTGTGTGGTAGTTATGAAGAGGAGGGCGCGACTCCCTCCATGATGAAAACCTTCCACGTTTGGCCTCACTGGCCCGACGCGAAGGACAGTGATGCATCTGACAGTGAGGGTGACCGCAGCACAGATGATCCAAATGATCCTCTGTTGTCCCCAAAGACGAAGTCGGGAGTGAAAATCGTGCAGCAACTTTCCGATCTAGGTTTACCGAACAACAGTTGCGACGACGACTCGCGTTCGGCAAGTAATTCCTCCGGTGACGAGGACGGTGAGTCGGCATCGTCAAAGTCGCCAACTCCTCGCAGTTCCTTGAACGCGAAACGCCCTCAGTCAGGGCCGAACCTGCCAGTCGACCAGGTAGATTCGAATGGTGTTCTCTAATGGAGTGTTTACCGGCCGACGCGTTCATCTCATGCTTTGGTTTCATCGTCTGCAACAGAATATCAAACGACGTCTGTCTCTGCTCGACGCAGTTAGCGCTGCAACAGTCGCCAAATCATTTGTACGTTGCACGTTCCTGTGTGCGTACCGATAATATCCGTTTACCGTGAGTTTGGTTGTTTTGAATTCAGATTAAGAAACCACGCAATACCCTCCCTTCAATAGTTCGCAAGAAGCTCCCCCCCGTTCTTCGACACGGTACCGTGGACCCGTGTTCTGCGTTCTGGTTTTGTCGTGTCTTCGGTCATGGCATGTGAACATTGTTGCAATTTCTAGGCCCGAGGAATGCCGCCGAGCTGAAGGAGCAGTTGTCGGCGTTCCAAAATTGCACCATTTTAGTTTTACTCGAAGGCGTTGATCCCAACGCTTCGTGCACATTACAGTGTCGAAAGGTTCGCTCTTCAAGCACGAAATTTGTGGTCGGCGATATTATATGGTCTCCGGTTCACGTGTGTACATGCCACTCGTGCAGGTTTACTCGCTGAAAGATTTCGTATTTTCTCACGATTTTGCGCCTTGCACCATTGCCGAGGACCACGGGCGTTGCACAATCGACTTTGGCGAATTTGACAACTACATGGCAGTCCCTGACGACCCAGAGGTGCCCATGATACTACGGCACAAATGAAGAAAGCCACACCACTACTGCCGACCACAACCTCTACATGTCACTGCCACAACATGGACGCGCATTGTACGTTGTAACTTTTATTCAAACGTATTTCAGATTTCATCGTCGCCAAATTCAATGTCGTCGAGATCAAACTCGTCGGCAATGTCATCAAAGCCGTCATCCAATTCGGTGACTGCCTCGTCGTCTTCCTCGGCGTAGGCAGCGATTGTGGCGGCCAGGGCCGCAGCCGCGGACCCATCGTTGCGATACTTTTTGGTCAAGGAAGAAAAGTCGGAAGATTTCTTGATATTCTCGATTGCGTCCCCAACTGCGCGCGATCGAATTTTTTCTTGTTGGATCATGTCTATGGTGACAGACTTTGGCGTCACTTCCGTGTTGTCGTGGTAGCCGTTCTTTTGCACATTTGGGGTAACACTCTGGGCACTCTCTTTTGTGAGCTGTGGACTGATGACAGTTGTTACAGCAGCTCGTGGAGGGGTCAGTTGTACAGTCTCTGGCGTTGCGACTGCATCTTCGTGAGCCGTGCCCTCGTCTTCAGCCACGTTTGCAATCGCACCAGTGCTTTCGTCGGCATTGACGTTGACGTGGTGTTCATGAACTGCCATGTGTGCATCTGCGAGAGAAACTTTCGTGTCCGTGCACTTTGGTGGCGTCGTGGGTGCAGCACTGAGACCTTCGCACGAACTTTCACCCTGAGTTGCATTGTTGGCAGCTGGGTTGGTAGTTACAAAATCTGAGTCGTCTGTTGCCGTCGCTAAAACAACGTCGTCGTCTTGCTGTTTGGAAGTTGGTGCAGGTTTTTGTTGTGACTCCGATTCCTCCAGCACCTTGATTTCTTCTATTTGCAAGTCAAGCCAAGCATTTTCCCCATCGTCGTATGTCAGATAATATCTCTTGGTTGCTGGATCAAACTCGCCCAGAACTCCAGAATACCACTCTTCATCTCGTGGCCAAAAAACAGACACGCGTGTTCCTAATGTAAAAGCAAACTGTCTAATGAACTTGTTCGCGTTTTCAAACAGAAAGATCTGTCAACGTACCCGGAGCCAACTCCACGTTGGAAGTTTCCCCACCTGCAGATGATGTGCGTGGTTCAGCTGGCTCGACCTCGGCGGCTTGCATTTCCTCAGCGGTTGGAATTGCAATGTCGCCTTGTTTTCTGGCCGCAACTAGCGACTCCCAAAATGCAATTTCGTCGCGAACAGCTTGCTTCGTCTTCTTCACATTCGACACTGCCTCAATGGCCTAAACGCAAAGTTCTCGAGAACTAACTGATACGATGAACCAGTGGCAAAAAACAGGAACACTCGACGAACCTGGTCCAGGGGCACCGCAAGGAAGAATTTAATTTGGTCGAACATTGACGGCGACGGGAACATGATTTCTGACTTCGCTCTGAATAGCCATTCAAAAGCTACCTTCTCCAGTGATTCGGCATGCAATTTACTGACGAAGTCCTCCTGTTCAGCTTCTTCCTCTTCTTCGCTGCTCTCCTCCCCTTCGCTGACTTCTTCTGCTGCAGCATCGGCGTTTTCTTGGGACAACTTAGCATAAGAAGTGGCGTTCGATTCGCTAGTCGTCGCACTCTCGGCTGCTGGTGAACTTGAGCTTGTCTCCACGCTGTCCGCGAAATCACCATCGTCGATTGTGGCGTCGTAGTCCAAGTCATAATCTTCGTCGTGGTCGCTCTCGTCCTCCTCCTCTGAAGAACTGTCCAAAATGCTTTTTTTCTTTTTCTTGCGTTCGATAACCCGCGATTTGCGCGGACTAGATGAGCTCATTTTGCGCTTTGAGGCACTGGCTGTTTTCGGGCGTGCTGCTACTTTTCGTTTTCCGGCCGACGGAGTGTGACGCGTGCGTTTCTTTGCAGGAACGTCAACAGTGGAAGCTCGCTTCAAACGAGCTGAAATAGAATCGGCGACGCTGCGTCGAGCTGTTTCGCTCAAAGCACGTTTGATCTTCTGCGGCATTTCGGACGCAGGCTTTGACGACGTGCTTGCTTTGATCTTGGGCCCTGCTGAAAAGAAAGATGTGATACTGTGGTTTCCGTTTTGTTGCCGAAGAACGGCTCCTTCTGCGTCTCGAAAAACACTGTCAGCAGTGTGGAAGTACATGGTCAGCTTTGTGATTGCGTTTTTGAGTTGCTGTTCTAAGTAGTATATTCTGTCCAACTGCGGAATGTTCATCTTTTCTTTTGAATTTTGCGCCGCTTCTTTTTTCATTGTGATCCAAGATGGATCTTCTGCTCGCTCGTACACCTGACCTTTTCCTTGGACAATCACGTATGGAATTCGTTGACCAGATTTCGGTGGTTCTCGAACCAAAGTCCCAGTCTGAATCCGTTTCATAATTTTCTTGACCAGTTGCACGTGCGGGAGATGATCGCTTTTATAGCCGGTTTTCAAACTTTTTGTGATAACGTAATCACTCAGGGGAAGCTTGTTATCGACGATGAGATCCAACTCCTCCTTGAGGCACTTCTCAACGACCTTGCGAGTCTCTTCGACGCTTCTGGCGGCACCTTCAAGTGGCATGATGGCGTCCACCATTCGGCCGTAAATGTCACGGACCAATTTAGCGTTGTCACGACGGACCAACTCAACGCCCTTAGCGTCAATCTTCGGTGGATGCTCCGGGTGCATAAAACACCGTCCGATGTATCGTTTCTTCGTGTCCCAGATCATGTAAGGCCAGTACACTTTCTCGGCTTCAAGCACAATTTCTTTTTCATCTGCGAATGTCACATCAGACACAAAATCTGCTGCCTCCTCCGCTAACTTCCAAGCCTGTTTCATTCCTTCCATGCTTCTGGGCACACCTGTGAACTTGACCATGACGGAGTCTGTGTCACCGTACACCACCTCGGCATCACCGGGATAACCGTTTTCGAGAGTATATTTCGTCTCAACTGCCTCTTTGGTTTGATCGATGTAACGTCGTCCAGTTGCAGTTGTACACGCTGCCACAGGCCAGCACGGTAGGTACCCAGCTTTGACCCCAAAAAACCCGTACACAGAGTTGCACGAAATTTTAATGGCGAGCTGCTTACTGTTCAGCATGCCATACTTGAATTTATCCTTCTCCTTTTTCATTTGCTTCTTGACCTCAGATCGGGCCTTGAGCAATTTAGAGAGAAGCTTTGGAACCAACCCTTTGTACGTGGATGTGGCCACAAAATAATGAGTTGTGTCATCCGGCTTAGAGTTGTCGGAATCATCATCAGTTGGGGTGGGAGGAGATGGTGAGTCATCTTGAGACGACTCCTGCGATTGTTTCTCGCGTTGCTTTGCATGAAGTTGCGCAATTGCCGACTGCGCACTTTCAGAGGCCGTTGAAATCACGGATACATTAATTTTCCCTTCATCTGCAAGCTTTTTCACCGCATCGACGTCCCCTGGCAAAACGTACGATCCCGGACCAATGTTGTTGGCTTGCATAATACTCGGGTACAGAGAGGCAAAATCCAGAGTTGCAACAGGAAGGTCATGATACCCCGGCTTCGGTTCGATCACCGTGGCGCCAACATAAGTTGTTGGAGGGGCGATGGAGACTGTGTTCAAAACGGCACCCGCACATTCCACTTCAAACGCAAGCTGTGAGTAGACCTTTACCTGCTGACCACGCGTGGTCAACGCAGGCAACGGAGTCCTACATACCCGAGACATTTCGACAAGATCAGATACAGTGCCAAGCTTGTTTACGAGGAGAATGGGCAAGTCACAATCGCGGCTGCAGTATTCAGCAATCTCCGCCCGCTTTTCGGCGTCTCCACTTGCGTAGTAATCGAAGAGTTGGTTGTATGGCATGTCCGCTTTGTCCATGCCAAGAAAATGTTTCGACACATTTGACAGAGAATAACTGCTCAATTTCGAGTTTCCATTCTTGAGATGCAGCCACAGGTCCAAGCACACACGGCCTGCCATGTCGAACCGACGGAGCTCATTTGAGCCCATTGCCGAGCTCTCCAAGGTGTGCGTTGTGAGACTGCAAACATCCGTAGCCAATCGACTACAAAGGTTGAACGATGTTGACGGCTGAGTCCCAAAGTATTCCACGGCCTCGCGCAGTTCCTCCGCCGACTCGTATTTGCTCAACAGGAGCGCTTCTGACGGCAATGATGGAAGGCGAGACCCGCGAGTCCCAAACAAGTTGTGCAAACGCGCCAGAATGGACTTTTTGCTCTTCGAGTCGGAGTCAGAGCAACTGCGGTAGCACTCAGTGTAGTGCTGAAATGCCGACACCTTTTTCTTCGTGGATTTCCATTTCGCCTCCAATTCGTTCCACGTTGTTTGCTTCAGTTTCCTCATAAGAGTGATGAGAGCCGCTCTCTGCGCCAAATACATGAAGTCGAAATCAAATATGTTATATCCCAACAGGATGTCGGGATCTAAAGCAGGATCGGCGACACGTTGCTGGAAGGCAGACAGCAGCTCAGATTCACTTTGAAAGGTATCAATCTGCACATCCTCTCGTTGACCGGTCGATCCGAGACAGAGGACGGTACGCAAGATGCCATCTTCGCCTAAAGCGGGAACCTTATCACTTGCTGTGGGTTTCGCGGCGCCAGCACAAGTTGAGAAGTTCATTCCAACGTTGATGATTTTGTCAGTAGGTTTCCACCACTTGGGAAACTCGCGTGATTCAGAGTAGCTCTCAATATCAAAACTCAATATCACCATTGGGGCCATGTCGCTGCGATCCACAGGATGGATGCTGGACACTTTTGCCTTCTGAATTTCAATTTGCATGTTGCTAAGTTTGTGCGGGCTGCGAGGGGCAGCCACTAAAACTCCATCGGTAACCTTCAACCATGCAGATGCTGACACTCCAACAGTATTCATAAATGCCTGTGCATGTGGGACCTGGTCGTGGTGGAGAGTGAAAATTTCCTTGCCCAAACTTTGTAAATCGGCGTTGGAGTGTGGCTTGCCCATAGCTTTTAGGAGTCCACACCACATTGCATCGTTGCCTGGTTTCCGGGTTCCATCTCGACTGGCTTTGAAATGACGACACACTGCCTCGCGCAGTCGTAGAGTAGGAAATCCGACCTTCATGAAATTGTATCGGTATGGCTGACCATCTGGCCCTGGTCGGTATCCAACAGCATGAAAGCGGCGCAACAATTCACCAGTCATTTTCTCGCCACCTCGACAATGGGCCTTGTTGAGGGTGTTCATGAAGCTCGTTGCATCTTTCTCTTGCCAATTGTCGGGCACGCGAATGAACACGTAAGGATTGAAATCGCCGACCTCCAATGAAACGCTATGTCCATCGACGCTGGTGCCACAAACATACACGGTGACTCTGTCTTGCTGAGCTTCTTTTCGGGGTTTCCCGTTTCGCCAACTCTGTGGCTTGGTTCGCACGGTGACGTCGGTGATTTGGAATTCAATGGGAAAGGAGCAATTTGCTCCAACCTCGGGTCTGATGCGTGTCATCTTGTGCAACGAGATGCCCACCTAGAGCGGACAAAATCACACAGAAAAACCCAACTCCACTTCCAGCCGTGTTGGCAAAAAACACGTATCGGTATTATTTTGAGCAGCCCCAAAAGGGTGGGTGCAATTATCACCGCTTGGATAGCGCCAATAATAGTTGTATTGCAAATGAGATCCAGCTGCCCCGCGCGAAGTGAGTGTTGCAACAGTTAACGTGCGTCAAAATCAGCACCCATGTTCCTCCAACACTGCCACACGGCCACAGGTGTAGTTACAGTCAGCACAAAGCGGCAACATCGGAAAAGTTCTTCGTGCAACCAATCAAGCTGTCCGTGTGACCGCCAGTGAATCTCCTGGTGCCATCCGGTTCCATGCACGCGAATGACATGACATTAGACGGACGCCCGCTGTCCGCGTCGCCTCTACATCGGCGAACCTCTTTGCGACACGCTTTCACATCGGTCACTGCTGTCACCAGGTGCACCTCCCCGACTTCTCCACACCACAAACACTTGTCAGCGGCACCCGTCTCCATCTCCGTTCAGGAGCACACGCAACAACCACACACGCGGGCGTCGCCGCGTCGCCGTGTCGCCGTCCTGCTTCCTCGTCCCTCCCGTGTCGGATGTTGGTCGGATGTCAACCAAAAAAAACAAAGCGCGTGACTTCGCGCGCAGTCGCGCAGTCAAGTTTTCAAACGCCAGCGCTTCGTTCGTTGTCGCGTTTTCCCGCCAACGAACGAACGAACGAACGAACGAACGAACGAACGAACGAACGAACGAACGAACGAACGAACGCCCGGTATACAAAATACCAAGTACTAAATGTTGTACTAAACGTACATCTGTTTTCGGATTTAAATAACGAACGTCAGCGGCAATGGTCTGACATACCATTTTATCGTGGATTACGTAATACCTAGTATCAGAGAATGTACTGCGGTACTTTAAATAGTAGAATTAACAACAACGACGCACTATCGACAAATCGACGACGGAGCGACAAATCCATCGACTGGAAACGGACGACGGCGGCGGCGGCGACGACGACGACGACGACGTTGACGACAATGACGCGACGGCAGAGAGTGGCTGTTGAGAGCGAACTTGTCGGCGGAGGGCAGCACCGACCTACACAACAATAACGACGAATGTTAAACGTCGCGCACAGCGGACGAAGGACAGAGATTACGACAGGTCTTGATTTCACGGCAGATGGGACGCGGGATGCGCGAGCATTTTCACGGATATTTTCAAAGTGAATACTAAGCTGTATCTTTATTTTTTTTCGCTGTGCGGACGCCAACGCGGCCATTTAAGCCAATGTAGAATCGTAGTAGGTTTTTTCGCAGCCTGAATGGTGCATTTTGAAGCCGACTGTTTCACGCAACAGTCTGTAAGCACAGTGGCCAGCCATGCTGGCACTGTGGCATTGGAGTGTTGCAATCGGCGCAGTAAAATCTGGTCGCCAGAACGTACTGGCGGCTGCGGACGCCCGTGCCGAACCAGCTGATTCAAACGCCATAAACTTCCCACCAACTGGTGGCGGCTACGGCAAGATTGGCGTCAAGGGGCACCCAGATCCGCTTTTTCCGGTGGCCCCACGTAGTTCAGACAATTACGGCGAAACGTGTATGGGATTGAGCGCGTTGAGTAATGATCCACTTGACGGACATGTGTGCCAACCCTGCAAGCTCTCTGATATTTCGGAGGGGGGTTCTTTGCCGTGTGCCGCTGCTTACTGGCAGTGCAGGGATTCTTTGTGTCACCCCCTTTGCACTGAGTATGCCCTCAAATGCGATGTATCCGCATCCTCTGATGCCGATGCGGACGGTTTTTTTGAAGCGCTGACCGCACAGGGGTCCGTGTTTGCTGAGGCGCTGTGCGCACAGATATCTGCTCGCTGGTGCTCGCTGCCGTCAGCAAACGGAGGTGCAGGGTGTTGCAGTGCAAATGACCATGCACTTTTTGAGTGGGTGGAAAGTAAGACGTACGACGATTCCGGACTGAAGCCCTTGCTTCCTCTGCCTCAGTGCGCTCATGATTCATCAGATCCGGAGTTGGCTCAAAACATGTACATAATTTCAATGAGCAGTTGACTCTGCAACGTTCTTTGTGATTGCAACCGTGCTGTTGTTGTCAACACAGGTGCGCAAAGTGTATGAAGTCACTCGAGATCACGATATCTTCCAACCACGATAAATGTGAAGAATGGGGATCTCCAGGTTTGCTTCGACAAACAAAAAATCTTGTGCTCGATCGATCCCAGTGTCATCTATGTGTGTGTGGCAGGCGGTGGCACGTACCAAAACCCAAAAATGTCATCTGGACTGCCTAGTTGGCGGTCTAATTTGCCGCCGATACTGCCAAAGTGGTTGTTGGATGATTATCACGCTGATATGTCTGGTGGTGCACGTTCCATGCGGGAAAAATGCGACGCTCTAGCTGCCAAGGTTGAAGCCACTTTAGTAGGAGGTTCGGAATTTCATCGTTTGGGAGAGTTCGGCGCTGCAATTCTCTATTTGACCCTATCATGTTGTGTTGTAGGTATCGCAGCTGAAGTGACCGTTGAGCGTGTTTGTCAGTGTCTTGGGTGTTGTGATCTCCCACCTGGTCAAACGGATGCTGGAACCTTGACGTGTATGACAGATTTGACTCGTCCAGTATATTCTCAATCTCAAGCCGACGCATTGGCACACGGAAAGCTCTCGCCCGAAATCGGTACTCTCCAGCAAGCTCCATGAATCGACGAACATCCACAATAATAGCTTGTACTTTTTTAATAAAAAACAACTGTGCAACACGGTGTGGATCACACATTACGTTACACGATACGGGTACTGCAATGATATTCAGAAAGCGATGTGCGTGCTCGTCTCGAGATTGCCGTCCAGTGATCGAAAACGCCTCTTCACGGCATTGTCTGTACGTCCAGGGAGCGAGCGTGCAATCTCTGCCCAGCCGTTGTATCCTAATTTCGCACGGAGCCGAAGAAGCAATGCATCTTCTTCTACGGTCCAAGGTTCGCTACTTTTGAGCTCAGGAGATATGTGCTTGACCCATCGCTCACGACAATGCTTGACGGTGCGAGTGCCGTTGAAGCCTTTTGCAATCGTATGCCAATTTTTGTCGCCGTGCTTTTCGATGAGCTCTCTTAACAAATCGTCTTCATCTGCAGTCCATTTGCCTTTCTTGACCTTTTTGAGGCTGGGATCGAGTGTTTTCCTCCATCGCTGCGCTGCTTGCGCCGGAGTACGTGACCCTACACCATTTGCGATCACTCGCCAATTCTGCGCCCCATGTTGCGCCACCATTGCTAGCAATCGCTTGTCTTCTTCCTTTGTCCATGGCTGTGCTTGTCGACGGCGGCCGCCGACTCGGCCGTCTCGTGCTTTGCCCGAGGCCGCATTCGCAGGGACAAGTCCCGGCGTGAGTCCTGTGTACTGGCCTGCGTACTGCTGAGGCATGACATTGAGATAAGGTCCTGCCATGCCCCCCGGGAAGTACGGCACCATTGGAGGTCCCTGGCTCATCGCCTGGTGCTGGAGCATGTAGTTCGGATGCAACATCATGTTTTGTGGCACTGCGAACTGAGGCGCTTGGCCGACCTGAGCAGCGCGCTGTGGTTGCATCAATAGCATAGGAAGAGGGCCGCGGATTTGAGGCTGTGTCATCTGAGGGTGCGATGGCTGAGCAGCCTGTCTTTCGGCCGGAGGCTGCTGCGTCGTTGGGTGGGCCGCAGAAGTCACCGGAGGACCTGGCTGATTGCTAACGTGCGCCTGCGGCTGGTTACCCACATTTTGTGGGCGAGAGCCAGCGCCCTGTCCCACAAATGAATGCGGATCCACCTTCGCAGCTGCGAAAGCGCGCATGTCTGCTGGGACAGGCATGTAGTGAGGGCCCGCAGAAGGCCACGAGGACTGGAAGTGGGGTTGGGAAGCCAGCCCTGCTGCATTCAAGTTGCCTGGTGGCTGAGCGTAGTACGGTGGGCCACCAGACGCGGCCGACGCCGTTGATGCACCCCGACTCGCACTTGAAATGTGCGGCACCGTCACATATGAGCCCGGCGGAAGGCCTCCTGCTGTGTATTGTAGCGGGCCTGCATTTGGGTATTGTCTGTGATTAGGATGTTGGCGATAAGTGTTGACCGGCTGTTGAACATGCCCTTGCGAAGCAACGCGCTGGTCGTGTGCTTGGCCTCTACTGCCGTGAGACATGGCGCCTCCGTCGGACGAGGCCGTTGACACACGTTCTCGTTTTGCTGTCGGACGGGCCCCTTGGGTCGCCGGGGCATCCCGCTTTCTCGGTCCTTGACCGGGAGGCATGTTTGATGCCATAATATTAGTCTAAATGGCACTGTCACGCAAAGGCGCCGACATGGTAGCTCCTTGTGAGCCAGTAACTCGCTGTCTCACGTATTCTGTTGAAGCGACGTTTGAGGGGTTGCTGCGCTCAGGCAGGTTCGTTTTTTTTTTGTTGCCCAGGTTTGTTTTCACTAATGAGATTTGACGGCGACAATCCTCGTTCACACAACCAAAAGCTTTCCGGCGTGCCGCAAGGTTCTGGTCGCGCTCGCGCGTGATTTTTGTCGGTGTGCTTTTTCGAATATTGACGTTTGCGAGCACGAGGCACTACGGCATGGAGTGCACGGAATTGCATCGCCGCGACACCACTTTACACGCGCTGTTGTTCCGATATGCACGTCTACACACACAGTGTGTATAACACTGTACGTCCACCCACTTTCAGCACACCAGCATCGCACAATGTTCAGCGCAGCTCGAGGTTGCCTTTGGTGTCACGAACTGGCGTCGGACGAGCTGCGGTTCGTCTTGCTTCCTATCCAAACACCCAGGTATACCCGTCTGGCTCGACCGGCCGCTTCTGCGCTGCTGGGTGACGTGGTGCTTGAATGCGCTCCGTTTCTGCCGCCCCAGTTACGGCGAGTACAGCAGCGCTATCCTTGGCGCTGGAAGAGTCCTTGCTTGTCCTACGCTTGCGCTCCTGAGCACGCGTCACCACTTTCGGGTTCACCGTTTTCATGTGGTGTCGACATACAGCCTCACTTGCCACTGTACGTACAACCGTATGGCCCCGGCGCATGCGTCATGCATGGCGATGAAATATTTGAGACTGACTATTTGTCCGCATGGCCGGCCAGTCGCGCATTCGTCTGAACAGTGTGCGAGCCGAGCGCAGCGGGTTCGAGCCAACGTCGTCGTCTTCGCTGGACGGTGCCGCGGACGTCAGAGGTGTCTTGGAGACAGACATCAGCGCCGCGGGCGCAAACCAAGTTGGGTTTGTTGGGTGGAACCAAAACAACACAGAAAGGCCGTCGCCATGACGCAGGGGAGCGAGCGAGTGAGCTGGGAGCGGAGGCAGCGAAGGGAAGGGGTGTTCGCATAGTCCGGTGACCGGTGACGACAACACCGCACACAGCGTTCTGACCTAGCCAGCCAGCCAGCCAGCCAGCAAGCAAGCAAGCAAGCAAGCAAGCAAGCAAGCGGGAGGGAGGGAGGGAGGTATAGATGATAGTTCGAGTTCGCCCAGTAAACGACAAAAGGGTGATCGATGATTGATTTGAGTGCGTAGGAGGGCGCACGGGAAGGGGAAGCGGGCGCCCCTGCGCAGCATGCCCGCGAGTTTGCTGTATTCGTTCGTTGTAGTGCGTGCGTGGTGCGTGCGCGGAACCGTGGCACTCAGTCAGTCAGTCTGTCAGTCAGTCAGTCTGCCAGTCAGTCAGTCAGTCCGTCCGTCGGTCACTCACTCACTCACTCACTTGCTCACTGGTCAATCAGTCAGTCCGCTTCGCACTCAGCCACTGATAGTGGCGTCCACTCAGTCAGTCAGTCGGCGG
>ENA-OWNT01003339-OWNT01003339.1-seawater-metagenome-genome-assembly--contig:-NODE-3339-length-15237-cov-4.887071_pt1 | contig 15237 bp, 15 predicted proteins | sample MGYA00238136_ERZ651165 | MGnify/ENA primary metagenome ERZ651165 (study PRJEB26861, sample SAMN08777766) | seawater metagenome | isolation source: coastal seawater | place: USA: Florida | collected...
CCCCATCGCGCAGAGCGTCAGCCAGGAGATCTCACACGACTCGTAGGTCACGTCCCCGATAAACAGCGCCCGCAGGCCGCTCAGGGCGGCGGCGTTGTTGTGCAGCTCGGTGATGGCGGCGTCCGGGCCGTAGTCGTACATGCCCTTGTTCCAGACCCCGATGATCAGCCCCTCCAGCTGCGCGATGCGGTCCCCCAGCAGGGCGAAGCCATCGCTCAGCATCACGTCGACGGTCTCCTCGGGCTCGGTCCAGCTCTCGTCGATGCTGAAGCGCCATGCGACGCCCGAGAGATCTTCCACCGCGGGGTTGAAGGGGCGGACCGGCAGGCCCCCGAACTTCGTGAGGTGCTTGGAGATGGCCATGGGCGTTTCCTCCTGGGCGGGTTCTATCATTCACCGAAAGGATCAACGGTCAGCTTCTGTCCATGGCTACATTCGCGCGCCGGACACGATAGATCGCAGGTGTGATCTGGTTACTGCCGGTGGCGCTCGCGGGCGCCGGAGAGGGAGCGCTGGTCGACGCGGGGCAGCCTGTGGAGGGGCCGGTGGTGTTGATCCCGGTGTCGCCGGGGGTCGCGCCGTCGGCGGCGGATGCCTGGGTGGCGGCCATCGAGGACCGGGGCATGGACGCCTGGGTCTTCTCGGTGGGCGCGGACATGGGGCCCGACGAGGTGCCCGGCGCCCTGGCGGTGGCGGCCAGGACGCTGGCCGCGCAGCGGGGAGACCTGCGAATCGCGGCCCACGGCTGGGGCGGCGTCTTTGCCCTGGAGGCCGGTCTGGAGGCCGAGCGCTGGGCTCTGGTGGGCGTGCCGCTGGCGGCACACCCGGTGCGCGGTCCGCTGGCCGGCGAGCGCTGGCCCTGGCCCTCGGACACGGTGACCTCGGGCACCTCCACCCCCGACAGCGCCTGCTCCAGGGTGGTGCCGAAGTCGTCGATGGGCTTGGCCTGGAAGACCGGGGCGCGGCGCTTGTAGGGCCCGCCCTCCTCCGTGCGCGTGGTCTTGGCGTTGGCCATGTTGGCCGAGATGGTCTGCAGCCGCACCCGCTGGGCGGTGAGCCCCTGGCCGGCGATGTTCAGAGTATCAATCAGGTCCATTACCGAACTCCTTCAGGGGGCGTTAGAACTTGCCGTCGTTGGCGGCGAAGCGGAGCAGCGCGAGCGCGACAGCTGGTCGCTGGCCACCAACGGCACCGTGGAAGCCACCGTCTACATCACCGTGCCCGGTGAGGCCGGCGGCACCGACATCGACCTCTCCGTCGACAACGGCCTGGTCTCCGTGCCCAGCACGGTCACCGTGCCCAGCGGCCAGCTCTTCACCACCTTCGACATCGACGCCGGCGGCACCGCGGGCAGCTCCGTCGTCACCGCCGACATCGGCGGCGCCAGCGTCGACCTCGACGTGACCATCAACGACGGCTGGAGCGGCACCGGCCTGGTGATCAGCCAGTACCTGGAGCCCACCTCGGGCAACAACAAGTACGTCGAGATCACCAACATCGACAGCAGCAGCATCGACCTGTCGACCTGCAACCTGCGCAAGTACACCAACGGCGCCAGCAGCCCCACGTCGACCATCGCGCTGTCGGGCACCCTGGCCAGCGGCGGCGTGCACCTCGTGTGTCATAGCTCCGCGGCCCTCGTCACCGGCGGCCCCTGCGACACCAGCACCGGCTCCCTCGACATCAACGGCGACGACGCCCTCGATGTGGAGTGCGGCGGCACCGTGCACGACGTGTTCGGCCAGATCGGCGTCGACCCGGGCAGCGCCTGGGGCACCACCGTGAGCACGCAGAACGCGAGCCTGATCCGCGACTGCGTCACCATCGGCGACCGCGACGGCAGCGATGCCTTCGACCCGGCCGACGAGTGGACCGCTCTCGGCACCGACGAGTCCGCCGACCTGGGCCTGCTGAACAGCTGCAACTGATCGCAGCGCCCAGGCTCCCCGCCGGGTGTCATGCGGCGACCTCCCGCTCCCGGCCGGCATCGATGTCGCCGGTGAGCACCGTGGCGATCTCGTCGGTCGTGACGGACGCCCCCAGGGGGAGGAGGTCCTTCTCGATGTCCAGAGTGACCCCGGCACCGACATCGAGCTCCAGACCGCCCCCACCCACCGACCCTTCGGTGGACCGGGTGGCCTCTCCGCTGATCACCAGGGACATGTCGGTGGCCATGGCCAGCTCCATGGCCAGCAGCTGCACCGCCTCGACGGGGGTGGTGGTGAGGGGGGCGGCGGCCCAGGCGAGCAGGGCGCCGACGATGCCCCCTTCCCCAGCGTCGGCCGCGAGGGCCTGCGCCACCACCTGAGCGATGAACTGCACCGCTTCCGCGTCGAGGGTGACCTGCAAGGCGATCTCGGCGGACAGCGCCCAGCTGCCTCCCCCCAGGGTGCCGGCCAGGCCTGCGGCGCTGAGCCAGGTCTCCGCGAGGTCGTCGGCGGCTCCGATCGTGGCGGACAGGGTGAGGCCCTGCACCCGGGACAGGAAGTCTTCGACGGAGGTGCACAGCTCGGGCACCACCGCGAGCTCCACCCCCAGGCCGATCTCGGTGGAGCCGGTGTCGAGGGTGTCGGTGCGGGAGACCACCATGTCGCTCACCCACTCACTCATGGGCTTGCTGCGGTCGACGGACAGGTCGAAGGACAGGGAGGCCTCCGAGATGAGGCCCATGTCCTGGTCCAGGTCGCCGAGGGAGGCCTCCACCTCGTCGCCGACGCCGAGCTCGGTACCGAAGCTCACCAGGCCCTCCATGCGGCCCTTGACCTCGACATGGGCGGACCGGGGCTCGATGTCTTCGAAGGCTACGGAGAGCTTGCCCTTGCAGGAGGCCGCCGCCTTCATGGCCATGGCCATCGGTGAGTCGCCCAGGTCTGCGCCGACTTCGCCCACGATCCGAGCGCCACCGCCGAGCTCGAAGCGGGTGAGGAACTGGGAGACGTCCATCACGTTCAGGACGTCTTCCAGGGTGAGAGCGGAGCCCTCGGCGGAGCCACTCTGGAGCAGCTTGGCGTAGAGGGCCGGCAGGCCGAAGCCGAGGAACGGCACCTCGTAGGTCTCCTCGAGGAAGCCCTCGAGGCCGAGGTCGACCGAGAGCCCCTCGGCCTGGTCGGACGACTCCGCGCCGGGCTCGCCGTGCACGCCGCCACGCATGGTGCGCGTGCACTCGAAGGCCCCACGGCCCTGGTGCCGGAAGGTGAACGAGCTGCCGATCTCGGCCCCGATGACCCCGACCATCACGTCGGCCTCGATCTCCAGCGTGACGCCGAGGCCGGGCTCCCAGACCGAGTCGAGAGCGGCGAAGAAGAGCTCCTCGGCCACCTCCATGACCAGCTCCAGGTCGCCCTCGGACAGGCGCAGGAGCAGGGCCGCGAGCTCGGCCGTGTCGATCTCGGCCAGGGCATCGAGCAGCCAGTGGGCCCGCCGGGCCACGGCCTCCATGAAGAGGGCCCCCTTCATCCCCTCGGGGAGGCCCAAGAAGAGCGCCACATCGGCCAGGGCCTCGAAGGCCGCCCAGACCAGCTCCGTGACCTCGAGGGCCTCCTCGAGGAACTCCTCCAGCACCTGCGGCGCGTGCTGCACGAGCTGGTAGATCATGACGATGGCCGCATCCTCGCCCGCCTCGGCGGCGTAGGTGAGGAGGTCGTCGGCCGACTGGATCTGGCGCCACGTCCAGTCGATGACGGCATCGATGGCCCCCTCCACCGCGTCGACAGCCCCATCCAGCAGGCCGCCCTGGGCCTGGGCGCCGCCCATCTGCTCCTGCGCGGCGGCGTTGCCCATGGGCTGGGCCTGCGGCCCCTCGGTGCCCTGATCCTGCTGGGGCTGTGCGACGGACGAGGCGGTGCGCGGGGCGCGGGACTTGGTGGACATGGGACCTCCTGCCCCCACCATTTGCAGCTCCCGATCCAGCCCCACGACGTAGAGCCACACGGTGTCGACGCCTCCCGCATCCTCCGACGACGAACGTCACCGACGGACGTCGGTCACCCCCCTCCGACACATCGTTGCTTCAGCGGAGGGCCCGTCGATCCGACTACCTGAGCATGTCCGCCGAGCCTGTCCCTACCGCCCCGAGCACACTGGAGTTGGATCTCCTGGCTGCGGCCTTGGCCCACGACCCCGACGGGGTCGCGCTGGTCGACCCCCACGGCCACGTCTGGTGGCACAACCGCCATGCCGCCAGCTGGGTCCGTGAGACGCGGGCCCTGCAGGAGGTCGTGGCCTGGCCGGTGCACGAAGCCCGCGTCCACCCCCTCCTGGGCGAGATGTCGGTCCACCCCTTGCCGTCCTCCGGCACGGCCCCCCTCTACCTGGTGCGCCACGCCGAGCCGCAGGTCCGCCAGCGTCACCTCGACCTGCTTCGCCACCTGCACACGCTGACCTCCGAGCGCCGGCTCACCCTGGAGCAGCGCCTGAAGGCCATCTTCGAGCTGGGCATCGAGCACTTCGGCCTGAGCCGTGCGGTCCAGTCTCGGGTGGAAGGGCGCTTCCATGTGGTCGAGCGCTGCCTCGACCCCACCGGGCACACCCACGTGGGGATGGAGCACCCGCTCAACCAGACCTGGTGCCACCACACGCTCCGCCAGAACAAGCCGGTGAGCGTGCACCACGCCTCCGCCAGCGACCACCGCGAGAAGCGCTACCGCCAGGCCTTCCCCTACGAGGCCTACCTGGGCGCACCGGTGTTCGTCGACGCCGTCCGCATCGGCACCCTGGCCTTCGCCTCCGACGACCCCGTGGCTCCCTTCGACGCGTCCGACCGGGTGATGGTGGGGCTGCTCGCCCAGTGGGTCGGCCACGAGCTCGCCCGCGAGCACGACCGAAGCATGTACCTGAAGGCGCAGGAGGACCTCGGGCGGATGGCCCGCACCGACGTCCTCACCAAGCTCCCCAATCGGCGAGCCATCCTCGAGGCACTCCACTGGCAGGTGGCCTACGCGCGGCGGGCACACCTGCCCCTCAGCATCGTCCTGCTCGACCTCGACCACTTCAAGCGCATCAACGACCACTTCGGCCACGAAGGCGGTGACATCGTCCTCAAGGCCTTCTCCGACCTGCTCCGCAAGGTGAAGCGGGAGACGGACCTCGCTGGGCGCTGGGGTGGGGAGGAGTTCCTGCTCGTCCTGCCCAACACCGAGCCGGCAGGCGCCAGGGTCTTCTGCGACCGTCTCCATCACGCCCTGCAAGACTTCGACGTGCCCATGCCCAACGGCGGCGTGGCCGAGGTGCGGGCCAGCATGGGCGCCGCCCGGGTGTGGACGACCGAGCGGGAGGATGCCGCGATCAGCCGGGCCGACGCTGCCCTGTACCGGGCCAAGAAGGGGGGCCGAAACCGGCTGGTGGTCGACATCGGAGCCACGCCCGCCCCCGAGCCGAGGCTCGTCCGCCCGGAGCGGCAGCGGCGCTGAGGAAGGGCCCGGGCTATCTCGCGGCACATTCCGAGGTGAAGATGTCCCGCCATGTGCTCGTGTCTGCGACCCTGCTGTCCCTGAGCACCGGCTGCAGTGGCGGCGACGACGACAAGTCGACCGAGGACTCCGGCACGGCGTCCAGCACCCCCACCACGTCGACCACCCCCACCCCGTCGACCACCACCACCGCGGACTCTACGGCCCCCGGCCCGGAGTGCCCCTGGGTCGGCACGTACGAGCTCACCGCCACGAGCTGTGGGTCCTCCGCATTCGCGTACGACGCCGAGTGGGCCGCCGTGTACAGCGACGCCGAGATGGTGCTGAGCACCGGCCAGGACGGCCGCTGTGACGTGGCGTTCACCTGGGGCAGCGCCACCTGCAGCGAGACCGAGGCATGGGCCTTCACCCCGGCCGTGGACAGCACCACCGGCCTCGATGTCGGCGAGGTCGGCGTCGACTACCTGGGCATCACCGAGTGCGCACCGGCCGGATGCACCATCGACCAAGCCCCCATGGGCATCGCCGGCTCGGCCTGTGCCGTGGGGGACCGCACGTCGAGCGACCAGATCGTCATCGACGACAGCGTCGCCGACCAGCTCATCATCGAGGGCCTCCTCGACGACGGCGACCGCCACGACTGCGCTATTGGCCTGAACACCACCTGGCGCCGCCGGTAGCCGCAGCGACTTGTCGTACCCTGCAGTTCCTAGGGAGACGCACATGACCCGGACCTGGATGATCCTCGCTGCCCTCGTTCTCGCCCCCGCCTGCTCGGGCGGCAGCGGCGGAAGCGGTGACGACGACGACGACGACGACGACGACGTCAGCTTCGACTACCGCGACATCTGCCAGGCGCAGGAAGCTTGTGAAGGCGACGACACCATCCACTACTGCCTCGACGGCTGGGACTACTTGGTCGACGAAGCCGAGGAGATCGGCTGCACCACCTCCTTGAACCGCCTCGGCAACTGCTACATCGCGGAGGCCGAGTGCATCGGCGGCGAGATCAGCACAGGGAGCCAGTGCGACGATGCAAGCGAGGCCTACAACGATTGCTACATGGAGAATCGTGTCCCGAACGACACCGACGGCGACACCGGGCGCCGCCGTAGCGCGAGCAAGCGGATAGCGGCGCCGGCGCCTACGGCCGTCCCTCACCTGCTCCAGGCCGCCATCGCGTGCGAGGAGTCCACCGGCACCGGTGAGGTCCCCGTGGCCGTGGTCGCCGCCCATGCCTCCGTCCCACGGGGGCACTCGGCCGTCGTCGACCTGGTGGCCGTCCGAGACGGCGTCACCCACACCGAGTCCCATCGCCTGGAGCCCAGCCGCGACACCCGCTCCCACACGACCTTCCATGCCACCCTGTCCGGCGGCTCCTACGTGCCCGGTCAGGCCACGGCCCTGGCCTGCGACAGTGACCTCACCGTGGCCCTGCGGGTCTACCAGGGGCCCGACGCCCTGTGGGACTGCTTCGTGGAGGGGCCTGCCAGCACCGAGCTGCTCACCGGCGAGCTCCCCCACCACGGCACCCGCATCCAGGCCGACGATCTGAGCGGCGCCACCTGCGCCCCCGTGCAGATCACGCCCTGATCCCTGGAGCTCCCATGCGCTGGATGACGACGATGGCCGTGCTGGCCTCGGTGGCCTGCGGCTCACCGGATCCGGAGACGACCGGCGACGACGACGACGACGCGAGCAGCGACCGCGTCGACTGGCTGGAGGTCTGCCGGCAGAGCCTGAGCTGCGACGACGCGACCGACACCAGCCCGGAGGAGTGCGCGGAGCTCATGGGCGACGCCATGCGGCAGGCCATCCGCCAAGGCTGCGGACAAGACCTCCAGGCCTATGGCCGCTGCCTGGAAGGCGCGACCTGGGAGTGCGTCAGAGGGACCGCGGCACTGCCCACCGAGTGTGAGGTCGCCGCCCGCCGCTACACCGAGTGCATGTCGCACACGGAGTACACCGACTACGACTACGAGTACACGGACTACGAGTACACGGACGACGAGTACACCGACACCGGCACCCACTGGGCCACCGCCCACACGGGGGACTCGGCGGGGGACTCGGCGGGGGACTCGGCGGCGGACTCGGCGGGGAACACGGGCGACACCGGCCCCTGAGGCGGCTCAGGCCTTCGCCCGCCGCATCTTGAAGCTCTGCCAGCCCATCCGCGAGACCGTGGTGGCCAGGCTTCGCCACGGTGACAGCGAGGGCTTGGGCTCCTGGCCGGCAGCCATCCGCGCGAGCTGGTTCTCGTACCAGGTGACCTCGAACGTCGCGACGCGATCGACGGCCTTCACCCCCGTGGACTGCCGCTCGACCATGCTGGCTACGTCATCGCCCGCCAGCACCTGGGCCGGGAACTCGGGCTGGACGCAGAGCGTGCGGGCCAGTCCGACCATCGCGGCGCCCTCCTCGAGCGCCCGGGCCATCCCGGCGGGCGTGCGGAAACCGCCCGTGATGCACAGGGGCACCTCGAGGCGCTCCTTGGCCTTGCCCACGAAGTCCAGGAAGTAGCCCTCCCGCTCGGCGGTGCTGCGCTTCACCATGCCCGCCATGGCCGGCGCCTCGTAGGTTCCCCCGCTGATCTCGATCAGGTCGATGCCGGCCTCCTGCAGCCAGCCCATGACCGTCATCGAGTCGTCTTCGTCGAACCCGCCCTTCTGGAAGTCCGCCGAGTTCATCTTGATGCTGACCGGCACCGACGGCCCCACCGCCTCCCGGATGGACGCGTAGACCCGGCGCACGAAGCGCGCGCGGTTCTCCAGGGAGCCCCCCCATGCGTCCGTGCGTTGGTTGTGCCGGGGGGAGAGGAACTGGCTCACCAGGTAGCCATGGGCCCCGTGGATCTGGACCCCGGAGAAGCCCGCCCGCACGACCACCTCGGCGGCCCGGCCGTAGCGCTCGATCAGGTCCTCGATCTCGGGCTCGGTCAGCGCCCGGGGCACCGAGAAGGCCCCCGCCAGCGCCGGCCCGAAGCCGATGGCCGACGGGGCCACGGTCTGGGGGGAGAGGAACTTGGGGGACTGCTTGCCCGGATGGTTCAGCTGCACCCAGCCCTGACAGCCCGCGGCGGTGGCCCCCTCCGCCCAGGCTCGGAGCGCCTCGAGGTCGCGGTCGTCCTCCACCACGACATTGCCGGGCTCCCCCAGGGCGCGACGGTCGACCATCACATTGCCGGTGACGGAGACCCCGAGCCCCCCCTGGGCCCAGCGGCGGTAGAGCGTGGCGAGACCCGGCTGCGGCCCATGGGAGGGAGTTCCTAGCACTTCCGACATCGCGGACTTGAGGATGCGGTTCTTCACCACCGCGCCGCAGGGAAGGGTCAGCGGCTCGGCCAGGGCAGCGCGGTCGGTCACGGGGCTCTCCACGGGTCGACGAGGCTTGTCGCGTAACGTCACGGAAGCGCCGGCGGAACAAGGGCCTGCGACCGGGCGTTGTTACGTGCGAGAATAGGACTGGGACCCGTTCCCTCGACCACCTCCCGCAGCCGCTCTTCCCCACCCGAAACGAAACGACGACCTCTCCGGTCGGGCCCACCGCCCGACGGCGACTCGTCGACGGCGGCCGACCCGGGACTCTCTGGCGGCGCCGTGCGCTGTTGGAGACTGCTCATGGCTGACGAATCGCCCACTGGACTGCTCGGTGTGGTCGCTGCCCACCAGGACATCGGGCACTACCAGGAGCTGCTCTGGGAGGGAACCTTCGCCGAGTACCTCGAGCTCGTGCGCCAGCGGCCCACCATCGCGCGCAACGCCTACCAGCGCCTGTACGACCTCATCGAGGGCTACGGCCACGAGGACTACACCGAGTACAAGAAGAACATCCGCCGCTACAAGTTCTTCGACGACCCCTTCGAGGACGGCCACGACGCCGTCTTCGGCATCGACATCCACCTCATGAAGCTCGTGCGGGTGCTCCGCGCCGCCGCCCTCGGCTACGGCCCCGAGAAGCGCGTGCTCCTCCTTCACGGGCCGGTCGGCTCGGCCAAGTCCACCATCGCGCGCCTGCTGAAGAAGGGCCTCGAGCACTACTCCCGCACCGACGAAGGCCGCATCTTCACGTACAGCTGGCTCATCGATGGCGAGGAGATTCCCGCCCCGATGAACGACGAGCCGCTGCTGCTGCTCCCCAACGCCACCCGCGACGCCGTCATCGCCGAGATCAACAAGAACAACCGCGGCCCCTACCCCATCCGCCTCGAGGGCGAGCTCAACCCGGTGTGCCGCTACTACTACCGCATGCTCCTCAAGCGGTACCACGGCGACTTCATGGAGCTGCAGAAGCACATCCGCGTCCGTCGTCTCGTGCTCTCCGAGAAGGACCGCGTCGGCATCGGCACCTTCCAGCCGAAGGACGAGAAGAACCAGGACAGCACCGAGCTCACCGGCGACATCAACTACCGGAAGATCGCCGAGATCGGCAGCGAGTCCGACCCCCGCGCGTTCAACTTCGACGGCGAGTTCTGCGTCGCGAACCGAGGCCTGATCGAGTTCGTCGAGATGCTCAAGCTCGACGTGGCCTTCCTCTACGACCTCCTCGGCGCCAGCCAGGAGAAGCGGATCAAGCCCAAGAAGTTCGCCCAGACCAGCATCGACGAGGTCATCCTCGGCCACACCAACGAGCCCGAGTACCGGCGCCTCCAGAGCAACGAGTACATGGAGGCCCTGCGGGACCGCACGATCAAGATCGACGTGCCCTACATCACCCGGGCCAGCCAGGAAGCCCGCATCTACCACAAGGACTTCAACAGCAAGCGGGTGAGCGCCAACATCGCGCCTCACACCATCGAGATCGCCGCGCTGTGGGCCGTGCTCACCCGCCTCGAGGAGCCCCACAACCACAAGCTCACCCTGCTGCAGAAGTCCAAGCTCTACGACGGGCGGGCCGTGCGCGGGTTCACCGAAGACCACGTCAAGGAGCTCCGCAAGACCGCCAAGCGCGAGGGTCTCCAGGGCATCTCCCCTCGGTACGTCCAGGACAAGATCAGCAACGCCCTGGTGAAGGACCCCGACCTCAAGTGCCTCAACCCCTTCATGGTGCTCAACGAGCTCGAGAGCGGCCTGAAGAACCACTCCCTCATCGCCAACGAAGACGAGCGCGAGCGCTACCGCGAGCTGCTCTCCGTGGTGAAGGAGGAGTACACCGACATCGTGAAGAACGAGGTGCAGAAGGCCATCGCCGCCGATGAAGGCGCCCTGAAGCGCCTGTGCGCCAACTACATCGACAACCTGCGCGCCTACGTGCTCAAGGAGAAGGTGAAGAACAGCTTCACCGGCGAATACGAGGAGCCGAACGAGCGCCTGATGCGGTCCATCGAGGAGAAGATCGACATCCCCGACGCCCGCAAGGACGACTTCCGCCGCGAGCTGATGAACTACATCGCGGCCCTCGCCCTCGACGGCAAGACCTTCGACTACACGATGAACGAGCGCCTGCATCGGGCCCTCGAGCTCAAGCTGTTCGAGGACAGCAAGGACAGCATCAAGCTCACGAGCCTCGTGTCCGACACGATGGACGCCGACACCCAGGCCAAGATCGACGTCGTCAAGCAGCGGCTCATCGACCACTACGGCTACGACGAGATCAGCGCCAGCGACGTGCTCCAGTACGTCGCCAGCATCTTCGCGCGCGGCGACGCCAACCGCGAAGGCTGACCCCTACTTGTAGGCGAAGCCCCCGCCGCCGGCGTTGATGCGGAACAGCAGACCGCCGGGGGCTCCCGACACGGCCCCGGCGCTGTACTCGCCGGTGCTCACGGGGATCCAGGCCGCCATCTGCAGGTCGAGCACCATCCCACCCTGGGTCTCCGGGCCGAAGAACAGGCGGGTGACCCCGGCGCCCACCTCGATCGCCGTGTAGCCCCCCGAGAGCTCCAGCCGGTCGCCGCTGCCCATGGTGACATTGCCCACCGACATCGGGCCGTTCCGGTGGTTGGCCACCACCACGTCGGTGCCGCCGAAGGCGACCCCCACCATCGGGTAGACCCAGCTCCGCTGCTGGTTGTAGATGAGCACGCCGACATCGAACTGGCCGCCGCCGCCGTAGGTCATGATGGAGTAGTCGACGCCCTCGTTCGGCACACCGAAGCGGCCGTGGCCTCCGCCGCCCACCACCACCAGGCCGCCGAGGAGCATCCGACCGCCGCCGCCGAGGAGCATGGCGGCGCCGGGGGCCCCGCCGTCGGCCGCGTTGTCCAGCGCATCACCGATGCCGGTCACGTCGCCCATCATGAAGCCCTGGGTCATGTGGCCGATCCCGCCCCACATGGGCTTCTCGCCGCCGGCCCACGCCGTGGTCGCCAGCAGCAGCATCATCGACAGCATCGGTCACCTCCGTGCCGCCCAGCCTAGCAAGGGCGAGCCGCGGGGTGGGGGGGCCGATACACTCCGCCGCGATGGCCCCGACCCCGCCCCGGCTGACCGACAGCACCACCTCCTGGGGGGCGGTCACCCGCTGGCTCCACTGGGGAACCACCGGGGTCGTGGGGATGAGCGTCCTCCTCGGTCTGTGGCTCGCTCGCCAGGCCCCCGAGTACGGCCAGACGCCCACCTGGCTCGGCGCCGCGGCCCACCACACCCTCGGCTTCCTCGTCCTCGTCGCCACCATGGTGCGCGGCAACTGGCGCATCAACAACGAGCGACCGGCCCACCCCGCCGCCATGGGGCCCTCACGCCGCCGCCTGGCGAGCGTCGTCCAGGGCAGTCTGTACGTGCTGCTCGTCGTCATGCCTCTGAGCGGCTGGGCCGCCCTCACCACCACGCCCGTGCCCACGCCGCTCTACTTCTTCGGCTGGCAGATCCCCCGCATGTTCGAGGACCCGCCCAGCAACCCGCTCGTGCACGATGTCTTCGCCTGGGCGCACTGGGCCTGCTTCCCGCTCCTCGCCCTGATCGTCGGGGGCCACGTCGTCGGCGCACTGATCAGCCAGTTCATCGACGGAGATGAAGCGATCACTCGAATGTGGCGCGGCCACCGGGTACAAGCAGAGCCACCTCGAGACTGAGCCGGAGCCCTCATGCCGCCCATCATCTTCTACTCGGTCATCTCCATCTGCCTGGCGCTCGTCTTCTACACCATCGCCGTGTGGTGGAACTTCCGCGTCAAGCAGCTCACCAAGGCCCACGTCGCGCTGTTCTGCTGCGGCCTCGTCACCGATGTCGCCGCCACCAGCGGCATGGCCGCCTCGGTTCAGGGCAAGATCACCTGGGATTTCCACACCATCAGCGGGTACACCGCGCTGGTGCTCATGACCCTGGTGACCATCAGCGGCCTCTACGCGATCATCAAGGACCACGCCGGCATCCGGAACAACTTCCATCGCGCCAGCGTGCCCGTGTGGTGCGTGTGGATGGTGTCCTGGATCACCGGCGTGATGCTCGGGCTGCAGAAGGTCTGACCCCCCAGCCTCAGGGCTGATCGGCGGGCGTCTGCCCGGCCCGGTGGGCCCGGAGCGCTTCCTGGGGGTCGACCCCCTCGGGGACGAAGAGCAGCGCGAAGCCGTTCACACAGTGGCGCTGCCCGGTGGGCTGGTGGGGGGCGTCGTCGAAGATGTGGCCCAGGTGCCCGTCGCAGCGACTGCAGCGCATCTCGGTGCGCACCATGCCGTGGGTGCGGTCGACGTGGGTGACCAGCGCGCCGGGCTCCACCGCCTGGAAGAAGCTCGGCCAGCCGCAGCCCGAGTGGAACTTGTGCTCCGCGCCGTAGAGCTTCTGTCCACAGCCGGCGCAGTGGTAGGCCCCCTCGGCCTCGTTGTGCAGGTAGCGGCCCATGCCCGGCCGCTCCGTGGCCGACTCGCGCAGGATGGCGAACTCCTCGTGGGACAGCACCGAGGCCCAGTCGGACGGCGTGAGGCTGTCGGGGGTCACGGTGGGGTCGAGTGCGGGGTCACGGGTCATGCAGTCCTCCACCCCCTTGGGTATCGTTGCCACGCACGACGTTGCGTCGCAGAGGAGGAGCCGTGGTCGAGCAGGTGCTGGAGGCCCTCGATGGCGCCCGCCGGGTGCTCTTCGTCACCGGTGCGGGGATCAGCGCCGACAGTGGCCTTCCCACCTACCGCGGGGTGGGTGGGCTGTACGTCGACGCCGACCCACCCGAGGGGATGGCCATCGAGCAGGTGCTGTCGGGCCCCGTGTTTCGCCGGAACCCCGCCCTCACCTGGAAGTACATCCGCCAGATCGAGGAAGCCTGCCGCGGAGCGGAGCCCAATGCCGCCCACCGGGCCATCGCCGCCATGCAGGACCGCTACGAGGTCGTCGTGCTCACGCAGAACGTCGACGGGCTCCACCATGCCGCCGGGAGCCGCGACGTCATCGCCATTCACGGCGACGTGCACGCCCTGCGCTGCACCCAGTGCCGCTGGGCGACGCGGGTCGACGACTACACCGAGCTCGACCCGGTGCCGCGCTGTCCGGACTGCGGCGGGGTCGTGCGCCCCGACGTCGTGCTCTTCGAGGAGATGCTCCCCACCGATGCCCTGCGGCGGCTGGAGCGCGAGGTGACCCGCGGCTTCGACGTGGTGTTCTCCGTGGGCACCTCCGCCATGTTCCCGTACATCGCCTGGCCCACGAAGGTGGCCCACAGCGAGGGCAAGCCCACGGTCGAGATCGACCTCGCCGACACCGGGATCACGCCGTGGGCCTCCATTCGGTGGCGGGCCCGTGCCGCCGAGGCCCTGGGGTCGCTCCTGTCATAGACAGTGGAAGGCTGCGTCGGCCGTGAGGTCGGCCGCGTCGAGCCAGGCGGCGGCCTGCTGCTCGTCGCCGTAGTGAAAGGTGACGCCGGTGGGGCCGTCGGCGTCGACCAGGAAGGCCAGGGTGGCCGGCTGCCCCGCCCACAGGAAGTCGATGCTGCGGGCCTCCCCGGACCCGAGGCTGTGGAGGACCTCGTGCTCGACCAGCTCCTCGGGGGGCCCCACGAAGAGGCGGAGCTCGGCGCCCGGAGCGCTCGTCACGACCGCGAGGCCATCGGCACCCAGATCAGCCAGGTGGGTGACGGTCGCCCCCTGCTCCGACACCCGGGGCACGCCGTCGAAGGAGGTGGGCTCGGTGAGGACCAGGCGCTCCCCCACCGCCAGGAGCTCCTCGTAGACCCGGGGGGCCCAGTAGCCGGACGCATAGACCATGCGCCGCATCCCGTTGCGAAGCTCGTGGCCGAGCGTGAAGCCCCCAGCGCCGTCGTCGAGGTGCAGCACCAGGAAGTCGACCGTCCCGACGTCGCTGTCGCCGATGCCCAGGACCTCCTGCTGCCGAAGCTCCCGGTCGTCGCCCACGAAGACCTGGTAGTCGGTGCCGTCGTCGCTCCGCTCCAGCACGTACCAGAGGCCGGTCTCGAGCCGCTCGCCCGCACCGAGGGCAGACCAGGGCAGGACGTCGACGACCTCGATCTGCAGCGGATCACACGCCTGCACCTCGGGCACGATGGCCGGGTCGGAGGCCGGCGCATCCGGTGCCGGCGAGCACCCCACCAGCACCGCCAGCAAGACCGCCCCCACGTCTCGCCCCCACGCTCGCTCCCGCCGCGCCACCGCGCCTCCCCAAGACAAGGTATCGCCCTGGCTCCCGTCCAGCCGGCCCATCTTGATATTGATATTCATTTTCATAATGGCTAGGTTGGCCCTCGCCTGGACCTGTCCGCGCCGATACACCCGCTCTGACCCGTACCCTTGCTGGAGACGCCATGCGCCCTCTCTTCCTGACTCTCGCCCCCCTCCTCCTCCTGGCCGCTTGCAGTGGCGGTAGCGACAAGGATGGCGAAGACACGGCCACGCCCGCGGGCGACGACGACGACGACACCATCGTTGACGACGATGACGACACCACCA
>ENA-OWNT01003340-OWNT01003340.1-seawater-metagenome-genome-assembly--contig:-NODE-3340-length-15233-cov-5.201240_pt1 | contig 15233 bp, 13 predicted proteins | sample MGYA00238136_ERZ651165 | MGnify/ENA primary metagenome ERZ651165 (study PRJEB26861, sample SAMN08777766) | seawater metagenome | isolation source: coastal seawater | place: USA: Florida | collected...
TTGCCTGCCTGCCTGCCGCGCGCAGCGCGCAGATGATGGTGTTCGTTGGTGTTCGTTTGTGTTCGTTGGTGTTCGTTCCTTCGTTCCTTCGTTCCTTTGTTCGTTCCTTCGTTTGTTCGTTTGTTGCTTCCTTCCTTCCTTCCTTCCTTCCTTCATTCCTTTTATCCTTCCTTTGTGTTCGTCGTTTGTTCGGGCTTCGGTTCTTCGTTCGTTGGTATTCGTTGGTGTTCGTTCGTTCGTTCGTTCGTTCGTTCAGCCGTGTTCGTTCGTTGGCGTCCGTTCGTGGTTGGTCGCCGTGCTTCGTTCCTTCCTTCCGACCTTCCTTCTTTCTTGCCTCGTGAGTTCGTTTGTGTGATGTCGGTCGTTCCGTCGCGCCACTTGCTGATTATCAATGTCGTGGTGGTGCGCACAATGATGCTCCTGCTCAATCTCCTGCTGCTTCGCTGTTGTTGACACGATGCCTTTGTTCCTGCCACTGCCTCGGTTGATGCTGCCTGTGGTTACTGCGAAACCAACTTCCGCGTGGTATTTTAAGTTGTGTTGACTTTCGTCTGCCGTTTTTTGGGTTATTTGCCCGCCCGCCACGTTGCACACCTTTGCGAAGGCCACCGAACACTCGTTCTCCTCATGCCACGGGGTGACGACCCAATTTGGTGAGAGGTGACACACGAGCGGCCAACCACAAGGAAACTTCTCCCCGCGAGGGAGCTACATCCTTCCAGAATGTGGGCGCGTCCGTGGTTGTGCCGGCCGTCCACGTTGTCGATCGCCGCGCTTCTGTTGGAGCTTTTCTTTCCCGCAGTCGACGCTCTGTTAAACAACTATGCCTCGTACTATGGCTATGGCTCGTACTATGGTGGTTCTTCCACTGGCGGGGAGTCGGTCGGCGACTGTCTCCCTTTTTATGCGTCCGGTGCTTCCCTATTGACGCTTGCGGTTCTGATGTGCGGGTTTTTAATGTTGAGCAAGAAGGGAAGCAAAAAGTCCAAGATGTGCATCACAATGCTCGCTGGCTTGCTTTTCCTGGGTGGAATGATCCCCCTCGTGATCGGGGTCACCGGCAACTGCACAGATTCGACAAGCGATTCCGGTGGCAGTGGCGGCGATGGCGGCGATGGCGGTGTCATTGATGTCCCAATCGTGGATTGCGCGATGATTGTCTGCGACACCTACTGTGCCTCCCTCGACGGCGCCGTGTCCGCATGCAGCGAGTGCGAATGTCCCGAAGTCTCCGCGTTGGGTGATTGCACGCCGTTCTACGCAAGCGGTGGTGCGCTGACGGCGATTGGGTTCATGTCTTGTTTCATCGGCGTCATGTTTTCGAAACGCAACAAGGGCAAAGTCATTGCCTGCATATGTACGTGCCCTTCTTTGAGTTGTTTTGTGTTCGTTTGTGTTTCATTTTCTTTGTGTTACTTCGTCGCCGCCAACTGGCGACGCTTGACACTGTGTGACGTGACGCGACTGTCCAGCGTGCTGACGTATTTTGTTGTGCATGTTGTGCATGTTGTTCTGTGCGCGGGTGTGTATGCGTATGTTCTCGTCGACGGCCAGCTATTTTTCTCGTCTTCTGCGGCGTTGTCATCATCATGGTTGCAGTCGTAGTAGGCTGTGACGAGCCGAACGCGGTGGGCGCCGTGAACTCGAGCACCGGTGCTGCCATTTGCCCGGTGGATCCTGAGAGCGCCGAAAAGTGCACCGAGGAAGAAGCCATGGCGATTGGGCTGTTGATAGCGGGTTTTTGTATGGCGTCGGTCGGCATCATCTTGGCCAATTTGGCGGACCTCTCCTCGGAGCGAAGCCGAGGCCCCGTCAAGTTTATGGCTGTGCTTTTCCTGACTGTGCCAGGCTTTGCTCTGATCATTGCTTGGCTCGGCACCGGCGCTGCGTGCGCAACGCCGGGGTATGTGTGTCAGGACGTTGAGAACTTGTGCGGAGGATACTATTGTGCTGCCTCGGCGGCCCACAACTGCACCAGCGCAACATCGAAGCATGTATCGCCCGCAGTCGTGTCGGGATTGACACTGGCTCCCCTTGGACTGTTCATGCTGATCTTAACGCGCACATTGTACTCGTTGCAACAAAAGCACCAAAAAGTGTTCAACCACGCGTGGAAATATGTTTCCCTGCTACTTCTGTTCGTTGGCTCCGCGATGCTGGCGGCCAACGAAGCTGGACTGTTGGCGGAGTGCCCGATGTCCAGTTTCCACGCCAACAACCCGAGCGGTCGAATTGGAGTCGTTGCCATGTTTGTGTCTTGTGGGGTAATTGGCTTGATCGTGTCCGTCGCCGCGTCTGCAGTTGCGTGCGGGTACGTGCGCAAGTCATGCATCAGTACCTCTGTCCTGCCAAACTGCAAACTGTGGTCGCCATCGGACTGATTTCTGTCATCTGTTTGCTCTGTTTTCTGCGTATGTTTGCAGCGAAGCAAAGCCATCGCGCACCCTTGCCGGTGCGACATTCAGCGCAGCACTTCTCGTTGTGGTTGCGGGCCCAATGTACGAGTTGCAGTCCTTGCTTGCGATCAACACGCTATCAGAAGAGCTGGACTTCGATCTGGAACCGTGCCAAACGAGTGGAATCGTGACCTTTTTCCAAACAGTGCTCGGAATTGGTCTGCTGTTGACTGTGGTGTTTAGTTTCATGATGTTCTACCAACGACACAGAAGCAAGCAGCGTCACATTCAAGCCGTTGTGCAAGGCGCCTTTTTGGTGACACTTCTCGTCACAGCGGGCGCGTTTGCGTTCGTGCACTTGTACTTCAGCGATTGTGTGAAAGAAATCGAGGAAGCCGCAACGGGTCAGGACCGCAACATAAGCGGTATTTTCTCATCGTTCGACTTTGATGACGACGAGTCCGAGGATCTGTACACGGTGGACGGTGTGCCGTACGCGTCTTTGCCGGTATCAGCATCTGAATGGGACCTCGACGACGAGCGAGAGTGCTCGACGTACATCTCGTCAATCGGCGGCATGTTTCCCATGACCGTGGACGATTACGAAGAAGATGAGATCGATTTTGTGACTCGTCCCGCTAATTCGACGACTGCTGCTGACGGATCCCTGGTTGAGTATCAAATGGAGCCATTCTGTCAAGGTGCGCTCGGTTCCTGGGCCAACGTCAATGAGCAACGCGCTTTCCGGCGCCTGTTCGACCTTCCCGAAAACCTGTGCGTGGTGCGGCAAGCCTTGAACAGTCCGAAGTTTTACTTGAAGTATCGTGCTTCAACGAAGCACGAGCATGGTTTGGTCGCTCAAACCTTTGAGGATAGCGAGCAATACACCCCGTTGTTCGGGTGGTCAACGACGCGAGTGCGAGCGATTCGTGGTTTTACTGACGAAGGCAGTACCGGCACCACGACGACCAGCGCCACACCCACTACCACTACCACTACCGCCGCCACAACCGCAACCACCACCACGCTTCCGGCAACGACCGGCGCAAACGAGTCGGACGCGGGCAGCTCTCCGCTCACAGAAATAGAGATGTTCTGTAGGGAGCAGTTGTTGGGCACCTGGGACCGCGACAACGAGGTGATGCCAGCCGAAGCTGCAGGTTTCAATTGCATTGACCCTGAGCTGGAATATTTCGAAGGCGGCGGCCAGAACGTCACTGGTCCATCTCCGTTCCAAACCCTGGAGATGTTCGCGAGGCAGATCGATTACTCCTCCAACAACGCCTACAACACTCTGGTGGAGGCGGTTGATGTCTGTGCCCGTGACTGTGCATGCACTGGCATCGTCTTGGTTGAAGAGTTCGACACCGTTTCCGTGCTGTTCTACGTCGCGACTGCTCTCCTGTTGGTGATCGTGTTTTTGGTGATGAGCGTGTGGATGTGCACGATCGCCGGTGGGAGATGCGCTTGTCCGCAATGTCGAATCTTCCTGGCAGAGCAGGACAGCGTTGTCTACCGTCACAAAGCCGCAAGACAAATGCGAAGAGAGGTTGCGGAAGTTCGGAAAACATTGCAATCTTCTGTGAAGGCGGCGTTTGTCGAATTTGCGGAGGCACACGAATGCCTGAAGACTGTCCATACGCTGTCCAACCTGGGCGGTGACGATACAATGACTTGGAAAACGTTTTCTCGATGGTCCAGTCCAACAGTGGTCTCCGCGGCCAAGCAGGCGATGTACTTTATGACTCCGAAACCCGGGGACGACATCGAGAGCTGTGTCACCGTCACGTCTCACGGAGAGGCAGTCAACAGCTACCCAGACTCTTGGCCGCGCCACGTGCGGATAGCGCGTGGTATCTGCGACGCGCTCACAACACTCTCGTTCCATTTCAACACAGCCGCCGCGGGAGTCTGCAAGGTGGGCTCCACCACTGAGTCTGTGCGGCAACAACTTCAAGCTTTCTCGAAGCCGATCGAAGCATTGTTTCAACAAGCCAAGTGGTACTACCTTGCTCGCCGTCAGCGAGGTTTCGCAGCCCTCGCCGACTTGCTGGTGCTTGAAACGCTCGTGAGTACCTTCAAGGAAGTAGAAGGAGGCAAAATCAAGAGTTCTTACGAGGATTTTTACAACAAGTTGGTCGTGTCTGTTAAAACGCGAGTTAAGCGGGGCAAAGACACTGCTTTCTACGATTACTCCAAAGACACTCGCGTCCTGTGCCAAATGTTGAGTGGGAATCGGTACCGAGGTGGGACAGGACAACATGACGATTCCAACGAACGCGTGAGAAGTGCCGGTCCAAAGAAGGTGTTCACGCAGGGTCCTCTAGGCATGCGCGCCATCGACTTGTACATCAGCGCTGCCATGGCAATCCCGTACTTGCAATCTACCCTGGACGTGATTTGCAAGTGGGCGGTGTCGACCCCGAAGGTGGCACGACTGAAGAATTTGTGGCGAATCGCAGAAAAGGCAATGTCGCGGACAGACAAGCACGCTGGAGAGCTAATATTCGTCAATGACGTGTGCCGTGCCCAGGCAATATTCGACAGAATCGACAAACTGCACAACTCTCTTGCTGCGCTGACCATGCTACCAAACGTTGTTGTCGTCCGCGTCAAAGATCGTTTCAGCCACCCAGCCAGCGGCGGGTGGTCCGACATCATGGTCAATTTGTTCCACGTCAACGACCCCAACCAACACGTGTGCGAGATACAGTTCTGCCTCGGTCCCATGCTGCGTCTGCGACAGGATATGGACGGCCATGCGGACTTCAATCGTTTCCGTGGTTCGGCAGAAATTTTGGAACAATGTCACTACACCCATCAGTTACTGCCTCGCCATTGCAAAAAGCCCGGCGCCGTCATGCGCGAAACATTTGGATCTTCCAGTCACCGCAGAGCCAAGTTCAAGCTCGGAATTTCCATTCAGTGTGGGGGAGAAACGTTGGAAGCGAAAGCCACTGTCCCTGTGGGAACGAAACCGCTCGAAACATGGCCGGTGGAGTTCAAAAGTGGTGACACAACAAAGAGCTTCGATGTCCCTTGTCCTCCAGGGGTTGCAGAGGATTCTGAAGTCTTTATCGAAGCGGAGGTGAAGCAGCCATGGACCCTGAGCAAAGCGCTGCGGAGGTCAAGAGTCCAGCCTGGCTCAAAGGCAAAGGGGCCGCGCTTCACGATATGGCTGGTTGACCCGGTGTCGCACGAGCCCATCGACGGCACAGAGTGGCAATCTTTCTCAGACGAAAAGTCGAAAGATATTGAAGCAGGCTCAGTCGCGACCGAACTAGTTGATCTTGCGCACCTTCGCATGGGAGACGGACGTATCGTGGATAAGACGGGGGTTTTCCCGACCGATAGAGTTCTCACAAAGAAGTGAACTGACCGTTAGATAGATCGCTCGCCGGCGCTCCTGGTTACAGCTGTGACTATTCGCTGCCAATCAAACTCAGACGCACATGCACTTGCGTGCGTCCCTGCAATTATGACCGACCGTCAATACGCCACAGCAGCATGACATACATACACGTACGCAACAAAGCGTGCTCTAAGAGATAATAAGTTGTGGGAAACATGCATCAAAACAATGATTTGAGACAGCGCATCACAATAGCATGCATGACGACTTGCATCACAATAACAACAGCATGACATGCACGCCAACAATGCATGACAACAGCAGTCCATCGCAACATCACACATCACGACACGCTTCGCAACAGCATCAGCATCAGCACATGCATCCTAACAACATTAAAGTGCATGTTCACCTCACGACTATGCATCACAGCAATGCATCACAACGGAAATCGTTCGCATCGTACATCATCGCGGCGATTCATCCATAGAGCATCGCGAGATGCATAAAACAATAATGTATCACAACGCCATCACGCACGACTGTGCATCACAACGACGACGACGACGGTAGCGGCGGTGACGACGACGACGTGGCAATCATGATGACTGACTGATGACTACACCACAATGTACAATGACGTTCGCATGCATGCATGTACTACGACGTCCGTTCGTCTTCGTCAGTGTGTGTGCGCTGTGATGTTGTTGTGATCTCACAGTGAAACACCAACAAGCTTCTGCACTCACTCACTCCCACTCCCACTCCCACACAGTCAATCGCGCTGAACGGTGGTCGTTGTTCGTTCGTCGTTCGTTCGTCGTTCGTTCGTTCGCCGTTCGTTCGTCGTTCGTCGTTCGTCGTTCGTTGTTCGTTCCTTCGTTCCTTCGTTGTTCGTTGTTCGTTCCTTCGTTCCTTCGTTCCTTCGTTCGTTGTTCGTTCGTTCAATTCAAAAGTGGTTGTTGAGTGTGTGTGTTTGTCGAGCGAGTTCGCGAGACACAAGACAGGGGCGTGGCGCTGTTGCAGCGTCGCTGCGTTGGTGCTTTGGTGGTGCTTCTGCGTTCGTTCGTCGATGTGTTCGAAAACGTGTTGGCGCGTTGTGGTGCACTTTGTCACACTTGCGATTCAAAAACAGGTGCGCGTGTGGTGCACATCGATCAAGATCGCGACACACAGAACGGGTGCGTGTCGTTTCGGCTGTGCTGCTAGGGGCCGACTGACGATGCGGTCTGCTTGTTTGCGTGTCTGCGTGTCTGCGTGTCTGCGTGTCTGCGTGTCTGCGTGTCTGCGTGTCTGCTTGTCGGTGTAAGTGTGCGTGCGTGTGTTTGCATGTTTTGTTGCTCCGCTGGTGAACCCACGAGGTCATTGTCGTGTCCAGCGTCATAAGGTGATGCCCGTCACTTTCGGGGTCGGTCAGTTGTGAATGCGAGCCACAGTGTGGTCGTACACTAACACAGAAATACTAGCAGCACGCGCAAAAAAAACTGTATCATTTGTTTGAACTGCCGCTCACCCGTCACCACTGATATGCGACGCGGCTCAGCTGAGAAATGTAGCTGTTGTGCACAAGTGTGATTGTCAGCGTCCCCGCTTTGGCGTCGTCCACACCATGGCAAGTTTTCTCTTCCTGAAGAAGTCCGGCTTTGGTGGTGGATGGAAGCGGTACTTCTTTATGGTCGATGTGGCAGAGTCCAAGCTCCAGTGGTTCACTGACCAGAGTCAAACAACCCTTGTTGGCACGTTTGCCATCGATGCAGACACTAAAATTCGCATCGTTGCGGAACCTGGCTCGAAACCGCACACGTTTCACATCGCCAACGCTGCTTCAAACAAAAAGATTGTTTGCCGTGCGAATTCGGAGACTGAGCAACTAATGTGGCTCTCTGTGATTGATCAGATCATACCAAAGCGCCAACCCACTGAAGAATCGAGCTCGACGCCTCGAAAGGTGGAGCTTGACCCACAAGAGCAAAAAATAGTCGACATTTTGAAAACGATCGGCGTGCTCCAGGATCGTCTCCTGCACCATCGACAGTACCAAGACCAAGAACACAAAAGTCAATGCACCAACCGCGAAATAATGATTCAAGGACTTCGAATGTCGACATCCCTTCTTGTCGACAACATTGTGAGCACTGTGCACAAAATTGACGCACAGGAAGACGAAGCCTTGGCTGAGAATGGCATTGCAGCAGATGTAGAAGACCTCGAAACACCGGAAATAAAAACGCTGTATGTGGCCGTATATGTGTCGATGTGGCGTGGCTTGCAATGAAACATGCTGACGCAAACTATGACCGTGTGCTTGACCCAGGTACAAACACCTCGACAGCCAGAGACGTGAATACAGACGTGCTACCTTTCAGTCAGTCTGCATGTTGACAACATTGACGCAGGTTGCCCTGCCAGTTACCTTCGTTGCAATGGATTGTGCCCGATATGATGCAGATACGCACAACTCAAACTCGACGAAGTATTTCCTTTGCAGGAGGACTGGCATCTACGGTTCGGTGGCGAAGGTTCGGCCGACGATCACCCGACCTAGTTTGTCCTATCATTGCGGTGCGATGTTGCTGAGAACCGGCCTTTGCTCTTGTCATGCAGGCACTTACATTGCATTGAAACATCTTTTCGTGGAGAACATGCGCGCAACCATTGATGCCAAGTTTACGGGAGGAGACGTCCCCAGTGCGATCATTTGCGTCGCACAGCCACCGCAAGCTCCGAAAGCATCGGCCCGGGAACGAAGAGACAGCGCTGATAGCCAAGATGCAAACAGTGAAGACGCCGATGATAAGGCGCTTGCTTCCTGTGCTCGTTTACACATTCATGCGGCCCGTATGTGCCTGCGATCTGACGGTATGCATGCGTATCTGTGACTTCTGCGATTATTTGGTCAGCTGCGCCTTGACACTCCTACTAAACATTTGCACTGGATTATGACTTGCCCGGTAGGCCGAATACCGAACCAGGACTTCTCGAATTTCAACTTGGAGATGTACGTCCACCACCCGTCGACGACGACGATTTGTGCTTCGCTTGCTCTGAATTCATCATGTCGCGTTTATCATTCATGTTGGGCTGGCAGGTACCTCCAATTTCAAGCCAACTTAACGTTTGAGGTGAGCAAGGAGCAAGTCGACCCTGAGGAGCTGAAATCACCGCAAAAAAATAACAAGAAAGGCAAAAAGTCTGACAAGCAGCGTGCGAGAATACAGCCCAAGAGTGCTTCACGAAGGCAAAGCGCTCAGTCAAAAAAGAGGGCAACTCAGAATATGTTTCATGAATGGGTACGACCACTGCATCAAGAACATGCTCGACATGCTCTACGTGCGCGACGACGGCCGTTCTGATGAATTCCCTGCCTCCCATGTGTTCAGTCGCTAGACCCATCAAGTTTCCGTGTCAAAGTCGTTAAAATTTCCAAGTTCAAAGGAATCGCTCTTCCACGTAACCTATTGAAGGGCGTGATCAACATGGTCTTGAAAGCCAAATTTATGAGAAAAATTGTGGAGGTTGGTGCTCAATGTGTACCTGATGTGTCCGTTCAACATCGATGCATAGTTCTTGCCGTGTGACGCAAGCACTGCTGCTTGTCCCCATCGCAGAGACTTATTCCACGTGAAGTCGGAGAATTGCTGATGAAACCTGAGGTCTGTGACGAAATGAACAAGGTTTCTCTCTCAGCTGACTTAGATTTAGAAGCCAAGTAAGTTGTATACGTATGGAGCCCCTCTGCCCGCACCTCAATGAGTTTCCAACTGTTGTGCGCGTTAGATTCCCGCGTCGGCACATGTCCATTGACCTGGGCCACTGGTCGAACAAAGTTCTTGGGCTCCGCTCGGGCGGAGTTGCTCACGGTGCAGAGAAAGGGTCAAACGAGGTTCAGCATGCTGTTCACTGTGCTCGCAACAAACTCGATGCTCAGTGGTAGTTCGCTTGCATACAGATGGTGCTGCCAATGCTCTTGGATCAAAAAAAATACAGCGATTTCCACCGCCACTTGCCTTCTTTGGTACACGCCATCGCCAAAGTGTTCAAACAAGCGCGTTTGCCCGGCAAGAAGAGCAAGGTCGGAGGCAAAATGGAAAAAATAGGTGCTGTTACAGTGGACTCGCTCTACGAGTAAGTTGTGATTGCCTGTACGCTGCTGCATTTTCCTTTCTGCTCAACTCACCTACCACGCGCGCCACGCAATTGCAGGTATGTCACATTTTACAGTTCGATCGCAGCATCCGAGAGATCAAACGACGAAGATCAGGATAACTTGCGGTTCGGAGCGATTTTGCAATGCCGTTTTGGTGTTGCGACGACGTCGCCTAATATGTGCACACTCCGACAGGGACGGCGACTGGGCGCAGCTGTGTGATTTGTGGGATGAGCTCTTCCTTGTTACCATGATGCATGTAAGATATCACAATCGACGGTTTGTCTATGCTCGATTCGTGATACGTCGCTTGACATTGCGTGCGTCACGGTGCTCAGGACACGACTTTCATTGATTCTCTTGCGGACCTACGGCGAAAGAGCCGGAAAGGAGACGACGGCTGGAATTTTCGCACCGGTGACATCAGTTTGTTCCGACTGATCGCGAAACGGACGGTGTGGTTGAAGGCAAATCCTTTGAAGTCTGTTCTCAGCATCAATCACTTTCAAGCCAAAATAAAAATTCTGCCGGTGCGCACTCGGCGAGCGTTGTGAATGATGTAGCAGGCGCTCAATGGCTTCGCGTGTGATCCTAGGCTATTCAAATGATGGCAGCAATGTCCACAAAGCGAATTCTACAATCCAGCGAGCGACTTGACCCAATGGTGAGTGGGGTTACATGACTGTGGAGATCACGTGTGAGGGACGCTTACGCGTAGCCTTGGCCGGCAATGTAGGCAAAAGCCAAGTCTGCACTCTCTACACAGGAGAATATTCAACTCGTTGAGGCGTCGATGACAGCACTCCGCAACAAAGTCAAAGCTCTTCAGTGCGTGCGCACACCCAAGTCACATCGTTGAAGGCGATATTGAGTCTGATTGCGTGCTGCGTGCAGGTGCATGGCGCATGTTCTCAAGTTGGGCTTTGGTATTAGTGTGGAGGAGTTCACGACACCACGTGGCCAAGATAGGGTTCGCTGCTACTTATGCGTTGCTGTGCTGTAACCGTCGATTATCACGGATTCCCATACGCTTGCCACAGCTTGCGGTTGAGTTTTGCGCGTGTGACATCGTCGCTGACATGAGGATTGGGAAGATGCAGATTAACATTCCAAAGGTACGGGTGCGCGTCCGCTTTTTGCCTGACTACTGAGAGTCTAATCGGCGTGGGTTTGCCTCGGCCATCATTAGATATCCCTTCGTTCCGACGTCATGTTACTCCTCGAAGACGTTCAAGCATTGTTGTCGAAGGAAATCATTCGATCCATTGTTGGTGTGTTCTGCATCATCCTTGTACCGTGCCACCGGCAATGTGCGTGATCGGTGTCATTGTTGTAGGGCCCCCAGACTCAGCTCAAGGTATTTTGCGGGCCATGGACAGCTTGGTAAACCTCATGGCTCGGTATATCACGAAACGGAGGTTTTTGCTGTCGATGAACGCACGTGCCAAAATTTTACTGCACGATAACGACGGTACAACACGACAGTGCGTTTTGCCACAGCTTTGTAAATCGTTAGTACTGAAGCAGCTGGTTTTGCTGCAGGTGACGCAGCACTTTTGCTGGAGATGGTGCCGCCTGCGCCGGAAATGAAGGTATGCACAGCGGTTTGTCGTGCAATTGCTGTTTCTGTCGTTCATGAAGTATTCCATCACAGGCGAACTTCCAAGTCATCAAAGAAGGCATTCACCGTCATCGCCACGACGCTTACTCATCATCTCAGGTTTCTACCACTATATATCAGTTGTTGGTGTTGCGCACTGGTAACTTTGACTACGATGCCTGCAGCTGCCAATGTTCCAGCGACAAGGTACAGAGCAGGCACGGGAACGGGGTCTGCCTCGTACTTCGTCCGATGGGTCCGCCGCCACAAAGTCCAGTGCAACGGGTACGTTCATGCAAGAGCAGTTGTGATGCGTGCATATCGCCAGAATAAAGTTGTTTTACTCAACCGTTTGGCTCAATTCAGGACATGCGAAGGTGCAACACGCGCCGCTCTCTCACAAAACATCAGTAGACGTTGCGAAAACGCAGCACGCGCCGCTTACGCACAAAAAATCTGTCGTCGAAGTGAAGCCACCACCAACGTCGAAAACTACAAAGAAGTCACCTAAGCGCAGTAAGAGCCAGACAAACGGCGCCACCGAGAAGGCCCCGCATCGGAGTTCGCAATCGGGTGTGGTGCCACCTTCTTCCAGGTCCAACAGTGCCAGTCCCGTTGGAAATTTTAAACCGTTTCGTTCAAACCGGTCGAAATCTCCAAAAGTTACACCTGGGACTGTGAAACCTGTTCGGGTCACGCTAAAGCTCCCTCAGACAATGCCTAAATCAGGAACGATCAAAGTTTCAGTGAAGGGCCATGTACGTCTCAGCAAAACATATTTGAGACTGCTCCTCAACAACGAGCTCTCATATATCTTACCTTATGTGCATCAGGTTGGACGACGACACACGGTCAAAATTCCGGACGGCCTTCAACCAGGGGCAACGTTTTCGGCCATATGCGACCAGAGCAACTACATTCAACCCACCGAATCACCTACAGACACAAGTAGTACGCATAGAGTCTCTCCCAAAGCCATCAGCAGCGACACTGATAGTTCCAGAACACGCATTCAGCCACCGCCGACACCGCCACCTCCACCACGTCGTGTGGACGGAATTCAAAAGGCAGCGGTTTCGAGTAAATCCACCCCGAACAGTGTGTCTGATGCCGGCGCGACCTCCGGAAAGATTGGCCGTCAACCGAAAAAATCTCCAACAACGAGTGCTCTTGATGAAGAACGTGGACTACTACTGCGGACAGATTTCGAGTTAATCAACGTTTTGCTCGACATCAACATGGTAAGACACTGTCGTAATTCTGTTCAGTCCCGCTTGACGCCCATCATCATCGTTGACGTATTGGTGTTCGATCTCCACATGCAGGTCAAGCGCGAGACGTGGTGCGATTTAGATGCAGCCGAGGGACAACCCAACACCACCAAGTAATATGTGCTGTGCTGAGAGCATCGCGGTAGTAAAACCTGTGTGCGGGTGCCTCCGCACTTGAGGACCCAATTCAACGTGTTGCTCAGTGCGGGACGTGAAAAGTTTTGGTGTGACATTGTGTGTAGTACCCGGTGGTCACATAAACCAACTTATCATAATAAACGCTCCTATTTGTACCCGACTCCTTGGATGATGTTTAGCTCGGCGCGGTGATCTGCAGCGCGTTTCGCTTCCTGCTCTTGTCTCCTGTTCCACGCTGCAAAGTTTGGATGGCGCTCATCGAGTTGCTGTAATTCGTGCAAAAACGCAAACAAACGGTGATTATTAGTGCACAGTTGAGTCGATAGTCCGTCGCACAGAGCGGGTCATCGACCAAATGATGCGCACCCCAAATCGTTTGGCTTGATAATATGCTCGGTTCGTGAGGCCGGTGCGTCGGTTGACGCGTCCACACGATTTCGGACGCGAAGACTTCGGCTTCCTTGCCGAATGACTGCTTGCCTTTGCTTGCATATTTGCACTCACAAGACCAAAAGTTTGCTTTGCTTTGGATTTTGATTGCGATGTTTCTGTCTGCCCAGCTCGGTATGTCACTGGGAAAATCGCAATGCAGCTCTTGGCATTGTCAGCTCGAGAAATCTGGAGAGTTCACATATATTGATCGACAGAACTTGTTGAAACGAACAAACGCCCGCACATAACCCACTTTTCGTGATGTCTGGATGCTTCCTTTCAGTCTGCTGTCGATGTCTTTCAGCCACGTCTGTGTAATGAAGAAGCGGTGAAACAGTGTGACAATAAGAGACGGTCACAATCTCACAATAGCCTTGAACATACTTGAAGCTGCTGGCGTTCGGCAGCCAGCTCTTCGATACGTGCAGTCAGATCGTGCCGATTCGTGCTGCGCGCTGATCGTCCTGTGGTTGCATCCGTGAATCTATGATGTAATCCGCATGTGAGACTGGAAAGTCCGTCACAACTGTGGTTGAGTGAAGTGCGTACTCAGATCGTTGCGATAAGGGAACGCGCACGGGCGCGGCGTTCGACTTGGTTCGTGAGCTATGACGACCCGATGCTTGACGGGCTGAAAGCTCTTGTTCCGCTGGCTTAGCATTAGTGTCTTTCGGAAAAGCTTTTGAACTTGTCCGCACAGTATGCGCGCTCTTCGGCCGAGCCGGTTCGGCGTCGTATGTGGCAGCTCTGCGCCGAGTTACTTCCCCACTTCCACTTGTTCCTGGACGAACAGTGGCTGGAAGCAAGCCCTATTCCATTAACAGGACACCAAATACACCAAATGAGCATGGCACGATTGTTGGCTGAATAGTTGCACTTTGGCAGCAAGCGGTCTCTAACCTTTTTTGCTGGCTCCTGGTGACTCGTTCGTGGGCGTGGTCGCGGCTCATTCTTACGCGCCGCGGCTGCAGCGGCTGCAGCGGCTGCCGAGGCTGCATTCCGAGCCGTCACTTCCCCACTGCCTATTGGGTCTATCCTGCTCTCACCGAGTGGATGTCGGTCACCTCCTGATAGCATCCGGCAGAATGAGAACTCTGTCGCAACTTCAACAACAGGCTATCAGCACGAACCAGTGTGCAACTTCGCTCGTTGATGCAGCGGCTTCTTGGTTCGAGCAGTGCTTGCAACACTTGATCCCATCGTGTAGTCCGAGTATCCCGTCCGACCCGTTAAATCCCATGGGCGGCGTTGGTGATGGTGACGTTTGGTGTGTTTCTTTACAGCCCGCTTCTTGAAATACGTGGGCTTGTACCTTCGTGCAACATCATCAACGAACATTCAGTTCACCACACTCGTTCTTGCCCAACGAATTCGACCACCCACGCACTGTGAGAGGAATATTTTGTCCCCGCGATCCACCAGCTCTTTCACTACAATCTGTTGGTTGTTCGTGTGCACATGGTGGCCTAAATTGAACACGAAATTTTCTGGTCTCTCCGGCTGCGCCACAGCAGATCGCTCTTGCCGACCAAGGACCCTGCTGCGTCCCATGGTCCACCCGCGTAATTTCAGGCCCTCGAGACCAACTGTAGCTCCACGCTACAGCACTCCTACGTACGTACAAGCAAAACAGAACAGAATATTTTTGGCAGTTTGGCAGGCATGCAATCGAACTCTGTCTGGTGTGCCTGTATTCGCCCTCACTCGTGTCGCCTAATGACAGCCTCCGTTCCTCACCAAGAGCATTTACCACTCGCCTGAGTCGAAAAGTCCCCGTAGCCTGCACTTGCAGTGGAAACAATGCGTCGGCAAGGTGATGGATATCCCGGAACCGTGCGTCATCGCAGCTCACTTGAAAGCATAGCCAAGCGAAACAGGCTACAAGCGAAAACCACCA
>ENA-OWNT01003341-OWNT01003341.1-seawater-metagenome-genome-assembly--contig:-NODE-3341-length-15229-cov-4.334741_pt1 | contig 15229 bp, 12 predicted proteins | sample MGYA00238136_ERZ651165 | MGnify/ENA primary metagenome ERZ651165 (study PRJEB26861, sample SAMN08777766) | seawater metagenome | isolation source: coastal seawater | place: USA: Florida | collected...
TGAGTGAGTGAGTGAGTGGGTGGGTGGGTGGGTGGTTAGTGCTCCGTGGGCGAGTGAGCGTGAGTGAGCGTGAGGATGTATCTATTTTCGGTATTCTACGTAATTCCAGTATGCTATTCAGTCAAATATCACGGAATCTCAGTTGTAGATACATTCAGTTCGCCCGCTCCGCTGTTGGTTGGAATCATTCGGTTGTGCGGCTCACAGTCACTCACAGTCACACAGTGCACAGTGACTGTTCGCCGCTGACGGTCAGTCAGTCAGTCACTGACAGTGAGCAGTGAGCAGTGAGTGAGTGAGTGCACTGTCACTCACTCACTGACTCACTCACTGCGGGGTCCAGCCAGCCAGCGACAGTGGAAGTGAGCGACGGAGGAACAAACCAGACACAAAACTTTGTATTCCCGATTGCGGATTACTTCGTTGTGGGTGTAGTGCGTACGTGGTGTTATCTATAATTGGGAATACAACGTTTCGCAGAGACGAGTGCGGCAGGCGGTGGGACATACTGCATGTATTATGAAAATAGTAGTACTGATTCATCCGAGTACTATATTGGTTGATTGCCTTATATTACGTAGGGATTATATATGAAATTACGAGTACTGAAATTATTCAAGTACAATAATTTTCTGTATAAAACAATGATCTTTAGAGAGTGAGTGAGTGAGTGAGTGAGTGAGTGAGTGAGTGGGAGTGGGGAGGCGCGGTGGGCGGTGAGTGCTGTGGTGCAGTTGACTGATGGTTTAATTCCGTATTTGATAGAACTGGATATGAAAGTACTGATTATTACGTGATTGATTTGTCAATATGGGAGGTGATTTTATAGGGAGTCAGTGCGAACGCGGTGTGAAGTTGGAAATGCAGGTTTAGTGACACTGGGTACACAGTGTGGCATATTATACAGACGATGTCCGAATGGTATCCGAAAACGGCGATCCGTCGTTCGTTCGTTCGTTCGTTCGTTCGTTCGTTCGTTCGTTCCGCGTTCGTTCGGTCGTTGCCGTTGTTACTTTTGTTCCTTATTGATGTCGGTGGTGGTGGGCGTGGTGGGTGGTGGTGGTGGTCTGTCTGTTCTTGGTCTGTTCTTGGGCCTTCATTGTCGTTCTGTTGTTGGTTCGTCTGCTGCCGCTTTGTTGTGCTCGCCCCCCCCCCCCCCCCCCCCCCTATTGTCTTTCGATTCGCGATGGTCTTTGAACCATTGCCCATTGCCCTCTTGCGCTGGGCCACAAATGTATCGTGACGGAAGTTCGCACCGCGCGCTGAGTATCACGGGCCATGTAACAGAGTGTCAGCGGATACTTCCTCGTGTTATCTGATTCATTTATTGCTGAAGCGACTGGTCATTGGGCGGGCGGCAGAGGATGTGCTTGACAAGTGACAGTGGCAGTCGAGTGGGGGTTTGTCGTTTTGTGGCAAAACAAATTTCTTTCCGAAACAAATCGTGTTGTGGCTCTCGCAAAAGAACGGGTCCAAACATCGATGCGGTGATGGCAAACTCACGCAACAGCCAGCGAAGTTTGAAGTACTCCTGACCGCACATTACAATCAACCATGCTGACGACACCCCATCCCAGCACAACGGTGGCCCCCTCCAGTATGTTCGACGGCCCAACCATTGTTGGTATCGCAGTGGCGGGCGTCGCTTTCATTGCAGTGGTGGTGGTAGTGGCTTTAATGATCTCGCGACGCCGACGCAGGAACCGTATGGCTGACAGTGGTGTGCGCCGCGTGCACACACCTTCGATGTTGTACGTTCCCGACCACCGACCACCGGTAGCGGTGACGGAGCAATCAAGCGAGTCTGTTGACGCATCCCTTGACGAGTCCCTGATTTCCGACCCGCCTCACTCCCCACCACCTCCCGCTCACAAAGAAAAAGGGCTACAGTGGTTTCAATGAAGCTGGCGGTGGCAATTCTCCGTTTTGGTTTGAGTGACAAGTCAATCCGTTGTTCTTGCATCAGCTCAGATTCTCCGGACCATGGACGGAGCGCGGTCGACTTTGACCGATGCACTGTCACAAGAAGCAACACCGCCTTCGCGGCTACGAAAATTATCGAACTATCGTGGCTGTTAGTTTAGTCTATATATGTTTGCTTGAATTAAATGGCATTCGCCTCTTCTCCGTTCGCAGACCGGAATCGCAACCTATTCACGGAGCCATTGTCTTTGTGCAAAGCATCCTCCACCACCGCCATGGCCTTCCCCAACGACAGAGTACCATTTACTGCCACGAGCGTGTCCCCTGCTTTGCATCCCTGCACGCCCGCAACAGAATCTTCCTCCACACTCTGAATTGTGATTGGAGTCGCTCCGAACGGCCCAGCTGCTTCACCACCAGTGAGCTGCATGCCCAGAGGCTGGTCGCCCGGCACTAAGCAGTCGTAGTGACCGTCCGGAGGTTCGTCGGCTGTTGCAATCTTATTGTGGTGTGCAGGCACCTTCGGCGTCGCAGCGACCTTGATTTCCTCCGTGTCGTCATCGTCACTTTCGTCGTCACTAGCGGCTTGCGCCTTTCCACGAATGTTCGGTGTAGGAGTGTTGTTTCCGCTATTCAATTGAGCTTCCATGGCGAGCATCTTCGATATTTTACTTCCAGCCTTCGCTTTCCGAATGACCGCTCTGTTTGCACTGACTGCGGATGGTTCGCTCTGCTCCTGCTCACTGGCATACTCGTCATCATCGTCGCCTTCGACAACAACATCATCGACTCCCCCGGTGTCCTCTGTACCAGACAGATGCCCAATACCAGCACACCATTTTTTAAGATCTTTCTTCGACGAAAATTTGATGTCCAAGGTTGTTCTAGGCCCACGCTTCCCGCCGGTACTCACACCCGGTTCATAAAAGAATGATACGCAGAGGTCTTTCATCGTGCTACCTGAGTCCATCTCCTGGCGGAGAGCATTGCTCATTTTTTCAGGCGGCACGCCGGAACGGAATTCGACGATGTCGTCAACACAGAAATACTCAAATGCTTTGGGTTTGGGGGCAACAAGGGTCACGGAAAAGGCATTCACTGGCCCGTGCTCAAGTTTTGGTTTCTCTCTGGCAGCTCCGCGCGTCCAGCACACGTACTTGCGGTCCTCCGACAACCACAAGGCACGCGGCATCTTATAGGCTTGCTCATTACCTCCCTTTATTTCAACACAGTGGCCGTTCTGCATGGAGGAGAGCTGCGAGGCTAACACCACTCCAAGGTGTTCCCTGTGCCGTTGGGCTTCCATCCGTGCGGCTTCTGCAGCGCCACGCTTTGCCAACGAAACGGAAGCATGGTGATTAATTCCGATGGAGCTCGATGGTGACGTTGCGGCAACCTCATCTTCTTCCGCGCGTGACAAGGTAGCATGCGTCGCTTCAGCCTCGACCTGTAGCAGTGCTTCCTCGCTGCTCTCGCTCTTCTCGCCGCTGTCACCTAAACCGGCTAGCGTTCGAAGTCCAGCAACCCATGCACGGCACAATTGGGTCGTCGGGACGACAAGCTCGATTGTTTCTCCCTTCCCTGCCTTGATCCGCTTTTTGTCCGCCGCTTTTGACGTAATCGTGATGCAATAATCCTTTAGCAAACGAGCACTCTGGCGCATGTTAGCGGCCGGCTTACTCGGAAGCTCGGAAGCGACCTTGATAATTTCTCCAACCGGAATGAATTTTAGTTTCTTCGACTTTGCCTGTGCGCGAATTTGAAACAAACGCGGAAGAAAAAAACAAGTCAAGAGGCCAGAATTTTGAATGCATAAACTGGAAACAATCGGCTTACCAGAGCTATGATTTGACCATCTGAATCGCTGTTCGCTGGCCGACTTGTGTTCTTGCAGTAGCACAAGAACTTCTTGGATGGCGATAACCACACAAATCTGCGCTGCAATTTCGTTTCCGTTGCATACTTCTTCGAACAAACTGCACCATCGAATAACGAAGAAAAGTTCCGCCTCAACAAGTTGACAGCACTTCCCAGCGATCCAACAAGTTGCCCACGGCGCCGAAGTCGCCGAGCTCGAGACCAAGCGTCAGGCGCGAATGCACTTTCGGGTGTGTTGTCCTCGAAAGACAATTTGGCTAACTTGCTCAACACCATGAACAGTAACCGATGAGCCACGACAGTTTCCAATACCACATCGATGGAAGTATTAGTCGCTGGACCTTCGCCTGAATTTGCCGCGGGCGTGTATGAAATCGTGAGACACAAGTCAGCCAACAGCGACATATCAGCTTTGATCGCAGCGGCGAGTTTCTCTGGAGCGCCGGCTTTCATATCGACAACTTGTGTCACTGCAATGTAGTGATATTCCTTCGGGCGTGGATTTTGAGTCAAAGATAACACGTTGACCCCCGACACAGGTGGTTTCCCATCAGAGACAGGAGATGTTGACCAACACAGGTGCTGATGGTCGTCAGACAACCACAAGATTCGGTTTTTCTGATAGTTTTGTTCAGTTCCAGCTTTGATAGAAATTGATAATCCTTCGTTCAATTTTGATTGCATTTGGTTGAATCTTTCCATCTCTTCTTCCTGTTCTTCGGTCATTTCCGCGATCTCACCATCGCCGTCGTTCAGGCTTTGACTTAGCACGTCGTCACTGATCTGGCCCAGAACTCTTAGTCCTTGGAGCCAAGCTTCCCGTGTGTCTCCGTCTTCGAACAAGAGATCAATCGACGTGCCTTTCTGTTGCTGATTGGCTGCGCTGCTCGGTGTAGAGCGAGCCTTTGTGCTTGCAGCTGGGTCTTGGAACGATTCATGCACAATAGTAAGACTTCTCGATTTGATGTCTTCGATGTCCTCCTCCTTTTCAGGGGTTCTCTTGGCGGCGATCTTCGCGTAGACTTCGCAAATATCCTTCACAGGAATCATCTTAAGCTTCTTTGCAGCAGCTAGTGCAACAATACTCGCGTCAACATCAGCATTGTCAGGTTTGCTGGAGCTTTTTGACCAACACAAGAATTTTTTCGACTTTGATACCCAGAAGTAGCGTGGGTGTTGGAAGGCAACTTCTGTCGAGAACTTTTTGTGCACACAGGCGCCTTCGTAGAGAACCGCAAGCACCTGTCCCAACTTAGGAAGAGTGTTTCCCAACTTTTTCAAGCCGCTCTTTCCGGGCAGTAACCCCTCGGCTGTCAATATTGCAAGACCGCGTTTTACGTCCTTGGCCGCGTAGGCGAGAGCAGCACGCAGATAGCTCTTCCACAATTCACGGTCAGCGGCAGTCCCTGTCACAAGATCAACATCGATGCGACCCTGATAATTCCGAAGAGTCAGCGACATGCCGTGTGGCGACGGTTCATCATCCTCATCGAGCTCATCATCACTTCCTTCGCCGTAGTTGTCAACTGACTCCAGCTGAGTTAGCTTCAAAACCAATCCGGTAGGTTCTGTCTCCGAATTTGACCATGGACGACCTGCGGCATCATCTTCAGCATTACTGGTACTGTCAACCTTCCAGAACTGGAGTTCGAAGGTGCCAGGGGTGGGGTCGAACCGCATCCACTCAGTTTCGCCAAAGAGCGCATCTCTGGCTGGCTTGCGTCGAACCAGAAGAGGCTTTGTAAACAACCACGGCTCCGGCATAGAGCCTCTTCTGTTTTCCAAAGAAGCAGATCTCGCTCTTCGGCTCGCTGCAAGTCTATCTCGTACTTTTGCTGCCGCCTTCGAAGACGTAGCGTCTTCCGGTTTGGTGTCAAGTTCACGTATAGTCATTGGTACTGATTGGGTTGATGTCGTATCAACCGCCAATGTAACGATTTTGCCTTGGGACGGCTTGCGGTCCAACAGCGCTTCAGACTTTGCAGCTTGGTCTTCTGCAGCTGCGCCTGCAGCAAGTCTGTGATTCACTAACGTCTTCAGCAAGAATACCATTGAATCCTTCGCCTCCTCGCTGGGCATTTGAAACTCCACAGACTCTGATGCCCCAAGTCCAGTATTGCTGCCACGGCGATTATCTGGTCGAGACGCCAACGAGTGACCTCTTAACCAGAAAACAACAGTAAAACATAACCTTGTCACCTCCGTGTCACGACCCATTGACGACGGAACGTCAGATGAGTTCACAACACTAACTACATCACTGAGCGCGATGCATTTCGGCACTCTGGAGGCCTTTCCCATTGGGCTCGCAATACTGCTCTGGCTAGACTTACGAGATAACTGACGATTTTTGGGTGAGCCGCCCCCAAAGTCGTCGTCAAATTCCTCATCTACCATAAAATCCTCGTCGTAAATGCTCTCAATTCGAGAAGAGCTTTTCGCCCACAGCAGAAATCCCATATTGTTGGACAACCAGAGCCAACGCTGTGACTTGAAACTCGATTCATCCCCTCGCTTTGCACACACCTGCAATTCACATAGTTCACTTTGTTAGCGGTAAACGAAAAATCGAAGAAAGATGTTGGACTGGACACGAACGCTATATCCGCTGTAAGCTGGATGCCTCAGGACAAGATTCGTGTGATCCTGTTGCTGCGGAACGGAGACGCAAACTGGAACATCATCCCCGTCTTGCAAAAACAGGCTCCCGTGCCACTCTTGGTCGGCTAAAATCGCAAGCAGAATGTCCCCTTTGGACGCAGATACTAGTTCAGTGGAATTATCTTGCTTGGTGACTGGCAGGCGCCAATCTTTGGCCACCGTCAACACCATTAATTGGTGATGTGCTTCCGGGAAAATCCAATGTTGGGTGGGATGCATTACATGCATGTAGTCACAGAGATGTTGCAGCCATTCTCGTGAAGCAATACTGGCCGCGTTCGCATCAGTGTCTGCTGGTGCACCTCTGCTGTTCTTTGTTACAGCAGCGACGCGCAGCATAAGGCAATCCGGCCCGGCAGCGGACGACACAGTTCGGTGCTGCAGACTTGCAGTTACTGTCGCTTCAAATTTTGAAAAGATTTCGGGTCCATCTTCACCCTCGCGCACAGGCTTATCCGACTCAACAATTACACTCGCCAGAGTTCGCAGAGGCACATGCTTGTAGTAACTCCGATCCTTGGACCTGTTCCGAGTTTCGGCGGGCTTTGTCATAGTCCAAAACAGGATTTGCAAATCATCGGAACACCACACATATCGAGGGTACAAAAACTTTTTCTCGGAAGCAACTTTTTTGTAAAATACAGACGGTTCACACAGTGGGTGGGCCCGGACGTGCAGCGATCGGAAGGACCGTAATGCAGGCATAATTGGTCTCCCACTTGCATCGGTGTTGGAACCCGCAGCAGCTTCAAGCATAGATTCTGCTGTGAATCCGTAAGAAATTCCGTGGTGGTTAACAACTTCGAACAGTGTCTCCCCTTTGGTGAATGTCAACTGCGAACTCTCGATGCCCTGTGACACGTGGAAGTCACACACTGCGAGCTTTGCCAGTTTACATAGTCTTGACGGAACCAGTTCCTGAAGCAAGGACAACCACTCTGACGCTTGGTCGTAGTCAGCTTCTTGCAGCTTGCGTTCCGGGTCGCGTTGCGCGATTCGAAGGTGCACTTCGCGTTTTTTAGATCCTTCTCTATTCTTAAGTTGGTAACAGAGATGGTATGTGGTGCCGTCATTGCCACTCGTGGCATTATCGTTTGACTCGTGGTTAACCAAAGCCTAACAAGAAATCAATAAAGGGTTCAGACTGCATGTGGAGCGTGTGTTAGTGGAACACACATATACCTGTGGCTCGATGTCAAGTTGGGTCACGTCGATAACACTCAATTCTTTTGATGCTTTTGCCTCCGCAGTGTCACTCAAATCCTTGGACCAATGCAATGTGTCCAAACAGTCGGACAGCCAAATTTTTCGAGGCTTGACTCGAAACTTGGTCTCGTTCCCCATTTTTTTATCCAAGAACGCGCCCCGTCGCAGAGGATGTAGCGACAACGTCCCGAGATCAAAACGTTTCAAATCTGGTAAGCGGCAGCATAATCTTTCCACGGCGGTCAATTTTATCCCAATCCAATTTTCCCCGGCACTAGCAGCACCTGCGAGACGGCGCCCAGAGGCGTTGACCGCAAACACTGTCTCCGCCTGCATCTCGTTGCTATCGATGCGGAGAAACGCTTGGAATTTTAGCTTGCCGGCACTCGAAGCAAGGTCATCGATTATTCCCTGCTGGCGGTCTATTGCTGCTTGCTGATCATTTGCCGACAGATTTGATGATTCATTTATCATCTCGTGCTTCAATTGTGCCCTGTCCACTTTTCCGGCCTGCAGTGCATGGAAATAGATCTCCAGCATTCGCAAGTTGCGCATCCACGCATGAGGCAACAAAGCAATATGCCCAACAGCTTTATCTCCTCCTGGCACGCTTTTGGCTACGTTGACTATCCCGTAGCGAGACAAAAATCCAAACAGAGTCACTTGCCGTGCACGCAACTGGTTTTGCCGCGACATTTGCTCCTGGGCAGCGACATTCATGTCATCGTTGTCCGAGCGTGTGCGCCATGCACCAGTATCATCATCGTCGCCGCTGTCTTCGTCCGTACCATCTTCAAGTTCACCGCCAGTACCACTAAGGCTACGGGCTCGACGGCGTTGCGCACGAGCTGCTGAGCCAATGACTGTTCTGGTTGGTGAAATCGTGCCGAGCAATGTAGAAATACTTTCAACCGCGACATTGTCAACTTCGGAAACCAAACTTACAAAGGACCGTTGAGATGACAGGCGACGAATACGAGAGTTCTTAGGTGTCGTGGCCTCGAACTTTCTCATTGCAAATGACCGTTGAGACGGCTCCGTGGCGCGGTTTTCGCTGTTGATGACATGAGGATGGCCACTCGAGTTGGGAGGACTTGTTTGGCTCGTCGACCGTTCCAAAAACGACCTCATCAACTGATTCTGTGATTCTTGCTGAGCCGCAAGTGCTGACAACTGCTTTGCGACAGTGCCGAAGCTCTCGGCCAACATAGAAGTCGACGCTGCCGCTGCAGCAGCAGCAACGTGGGCGACTTTGTCGTCGCTAGATGATTTTCGTGGGCCCAGCGGCGATGGACTTCGACTGCTGTTTCTCATATCTTGACTAGAGTTTGCGGGTAACGCAACTGTCAAAGCATGACTCTTGGGATCGGTTTCTGGTGCGGCAGCTGCATTGATGAACTCAGTCTTGGACAGCACACCGTCACCGTTTGCATCTAGTGTAGCAAACGAGCGTGCTGCCAGTCCTGACGTGTCACGCAAGTCTTCGTCTTCACCCGCAGCAGCAACAACTGCCTCATGAAATTCGCGTTGAGATACAACACCGTCTCCGTCGAGATCCATACTAGCGAACTTTGATGCAGCGGCTGCACTGGCATTGTCAGGCGAACTCGTCATGGCACGATGCCTCTCGATCTTTGCGAGCAGTTGACGTAGATTTTGCTGCTGTGCTTTCAGGTCCTCAATTTCTCTCACCATCATGCTCGCTCCCAGACTCATGGGCGACTGATGTGCGCCAAATGGAGAGTTGGCTGCGGGTAAGGGGGTGCTTAGTCCTGCTCAGCATTCACGCCCAGTGAGTTCTCAAGAAACGGGAACTGTTGCTCAAATTATACAATGCTCACCTCGCCGTGCTGATGGAATCATCACAGCTGGAATCACTGGTGTCGGAACGTCTAAAACGATCATATAGAACATACATAGAAAACACATTAGAACACATAGTGCACTTCGTTGTCACAAGCCAATCACGTACCCAACTGCAGAGGAACTTTTGCATTTTCCTTCACCATGTTCTGAATGTTCATTTGAATCTGCATTTGCCTCTGTTTTTGCCGTAATATTTCTTGTTGAAACTGCTCACTGGCTTGCGTGTGAAGAAGCTCCAGCTTCTTTGCTTGATTGACTTTGGCGATACGGGACATTCCGTAGCTGCGCGAAGGGGACTTGAACGTGGCTGTGTGTGGTTGCGAAATCGGATTTGGAGCCAAAGTTGCCAGAATCTTACTGTGAACCCTGTCCACTTCGTCAAATTTCTCATCTAGATCGTCTGACAGCAATGAGACACTTTCGTTGCCCACCCTTGAGCGCAAGCGATGTGGATTCGATGACGACAGTACCGAGCTCGCGTTGAAGGTGTCCACACTGTCATTATCACTGGAGTAGTGCGGCATTCTCGATGATTCGTCGAGACTGAAATCTACAGTGGACTCGTTCAGGTGGTTGACCTTGGCTTCCAGTGATTGCTGAAATGCCCGCATGCGTAATCTCATTTTCTTTATGGCGGAACTTTGCCTCATCCTTCCCAGCTCTCTGGCTGGGGATCGGTACGGACTTCTCGAGAAAGAAGATCGCAAAGATGAAGCTCCGAAAGAAAAGTTCGATCTCAACGTTGGTCGGTGTGGTGGTTCTGCGAACTCATGCAGATTCCACTGTTGCTTTGGGACTACCGAATATCGCGACGCGCTCCGAACACGACGATCCGAACCTTTAATTGCTGAAAACCGCGACATAGTTTTGGGTGTATTACTCGATTGTGCTGGGCGAGCATTGTTTGCGGGTGCAGTCTGACGGTTTGCCTTGCCACGGGCAATTTCCAGCGGTGACAGAATGGCGGATTCTCCTGTGCTATTATCGGTCTGTAGACTGGACATTGAGATTGCGCCGTGTCCGAGCGGACTCGGGGTCGACTCATTGAGGTTGATGGAATGAACATCAGGCTCTGCACGTTTTGACGCTGGGGTTCCTCCACCACGAATAGACCGAGGTTTTATTGGTGTTCTCGCCAACTGTCTGGTGGGAATGAAAGCATCTTGAAACTGTGGTTGTAATGTGTGCCCACGATTAGGATCCATCTCCGTTTCGTGCTGGTCCTTGCTTCGCAACTGCGATAGTGCATCTCGAGCCGACTTGGTTGCCTGACGAGCTGGTGAAAGGACCTCTGCAGGTTCGTGTCCATCGCGGCGAACGACTGGAGCTGGTATTGGTGACATCCACTCTGAGACGGCATTGTTGTCTGCCAACACTCCCGAGTCTTGCAGAAAATTGCTGTCCGTCAACTGTTGACTTTCGTTGTGGACATCGTCACTATTGCTTTCCAGCACCTCATCACTCCTTGCAGCTACTTTGTCGCGCGCAGGGTGAGGAATAATTGCATCATCCTCATCTTCAGAGCTTGAAGCTGCCAATTGTTCAAAATCTGGCAACGGTTTTATGGGTTGTGGCTGCGGTTGCGGTTGTGGCAATGGCTTCGGAGAGGGTGACTCGGCCTCTTCGGCCGCGGGCGTAGAAGGTTGTGGCTCAGCCTGGTGTCCAACTGCGTCATCATCGTGTAATTCCATGTCTCGCAGCTCAGGAGGCAGCATTGCGAGTGCTGCAGCAAGCTCATGATCATCGTGTTCCGCTTCAGACTCAGGTTCGTCAAACTTTACTCCTGCACCAGGTCCTCCTGGTCCACTAGTGGTCGCTGGCACTGGTGAATCCATACTGTCCGAGAGATCGATTTTTTCCACTTTGACGCCGTCTATGGCCTGCCCGACATCCATGCTATCATCACTGTCCACTGAATTCTCAGCACTCAAATTGTTGGCAGTCGGCGATTCAAGGTCACTTTGAGGTTGTTCCGGGGTGACGTCGACTTTCGTTTCTGGTTCTTCGGGACGATCCGAGTCCATGCGAGCTGGGGGAGCCGGCGGCGCTTTTGCAGAGTCTTGTGATTTCAAAGATTCTTCATCACGAGCAACATAGAAAGCAAGAAGGCGTTTTCGACATTCACCAGGCTTCCCAGACGTGTCAAGGTTCAGGGATTTGAGTGTCTTCCGAAGTTGGATATACTTGATATCCGCAACGTCTGGGGGAGCGGGCCCGAGACCGAGACGCTCTCGTAGCTCATCGCGTGTTCCTGCAAACGACAGATCCCTCGCTTTGCAGGCCTTCTTCAACTGTATGTTGTTCATGAATAGCAGCAGGCGTCCCCTCCTGCCCTGGACCCGTCGATTTTTACAGTTCAGTGCTGTCCATCACATCTCCTCGTTTGCCGGCGTGTGAAATCACCGGAATCTACACTCTGAAAATGCCACTGCGTGCAGAAACCGCTTCGGGTAGGACAATTGTTGTGTCATGCCACAGCCCACCTGCAACACGACAATGCATCCCGAACTCAACATGGCGTGGCCAAACTCTACTCTGTCACGCTTCTCAACGTAATCGGTATTTCTGCATCTGTTCAGTTCTTGCTCAGCTATGCGTGACGTGCGACGGCCCACCACAGTGCACACGTCACACAGTCACACAATTACAATTCACATCGCATGGCAGCAACAACAACAACACTCCAGTCAATGTATGGCCACCTCCTCACCTCTACGTTCGTATTCGAGGCGACATTCTGGCATTCCCAACAACGACGACGACAACGACGACGACGACAACAGCAGGAACAACAACCACCAACGAGGTCAACGAGGTCAACGAAAGTCGTTCGTTGTTGCGTTGTTGCGTTGTTGTTCGTGATGGTTGGTGAACGAAGGAAAGAAGGTGACTGGAACGAGACACGACGCACGTCGCACGACGACACGACGACGACAACAGACAGACAGCTCAATTCAACAGCCAGCTGCGCGACTACCTGCCTAACCGTGGACAACAGTGCGAACAAACGAACGAACGAACCAACGAACGAACAAACGAAGGCAGTGAGCGAACGAATGAACGAACGAGCGAGCGTGACAGCAAGCACCAGCACGCCCGTTTGGCTGTTGGCGCTGTTGGCGCAGCCACCCACTCACCCACTCCCCCACCCACCCACTCACTCACATCCAACTGCCTGCGATCCTTCCTTCTCCACCCCACTCGCTCCCTCCCATCCCCCACTAATCAGTCAACGGACGACTCCACACGAGCGAGTACTGAAAGTACTGTATGTTTGTTAATTAATTCAAGTATTGAGAATACTATTAGTACGACGGCGGAACTTTTGGTTTTACTCAAAATGGGATAACACAATTCTGACGTTCCACGCCGCGCAAAATCGCTAAATACGTTGATTTCCTGATTATAGAGTATTATTTGTACCCGTATACACTCAGTAGTATATATCTACATATGGGAATATGTGTTGAAAGGTTGGTTTCGCCGCCCAGCCAGTGCCCAGCGCCAAGCCAGCAGCACCCCACCAACAACGCCCCACGCAACCCACAGAGCTCCAACACCCCACTTGTCCACTCATACTTCCTATAAATCACCCAAATGCACAGTACTTCTCATCAAGTGGTGGTTTGTGCGGGATTATTGAATGATTCGTGGGGCGTGGGAGTGAGTGAGTGGAGTCGAAGAAGCATGAGGCAGTGAGTGAGAGGGAGAGGGAGAGGGCGGGGTGGGGTGGGGTGGGGTGTGGGGAGTGAGGGTGGGTAACGGCACCACCGCCGCAGTGACCAAGCGCCTACTCACAGACACTGACAATCAGTCAGTCAGGTCGTCGTTCGTTCGTTCGTCCGTCTGTGCGTTTGTCGTCGTTCGTTCGTTCGTGCGTTCGTTCGTTCGTGCGTTCGTTTGTTTGTTTGTATGTTCGGTCGTTTGGTCGTGTGGTTGTTTGGTTGCTCGGTCGCTCGTGGTCCCAGGTTGGCGTTTCTTGGCTGGCTGCGTTGGTTGCGTATGCTTACCTGCTCGATACATAGATGACATCAGTTGTTGTCGGGTCGTGGCTGGGTCTGTGGTGAAGTGGTGAAGACTTTGAGTGTGTTCCCGCCCGTCGGCGATGAGTTGCATGCGGCAGTCAAGCGCAGCAAACGCTGGCAAAGCCGGTGTAAAGGTTGCTACGTGGTCGACGTTATCCTCGTTGGTCGTGTAGTTTGTGTGGACATGGACCGTCGACTCGTTTTAAGGGCGTTGGTGCTTTTGTTTGCTTTCTGCTGTCGCTGCGCTGTTGGTTTGTGGTTGGTCAGCAACTCTTGCGAGTTTTATTGAATGGTGTTTGCTGAATTATCTTCGGCAGTGTTTTCTTGATTCTGTCACAGTCAGTGGAGTGGTTTAGCCAGGTGCGTCCAACTCACTTGTTTGCACGATGGACGACGAACCGGAGTTTGTGTCCGAGGAGGTGATCCAAGTGATCAAGTCTTGCATCGAGTCCACGCTCTCGAACACAGTGTATGATAAGAAGAAACTCAATGGTTGGTGCAACCGCGTCGTGGAGGGATGCATCAAGGGCGTTTTAAAAATGGACAAGCCATTTAAATACGTTGTTACGTGCATTTTGATGCAAAAGAACGGAGCTGGGCTCACAACAACTGCGACGTGTTACTGGGACCAACAAACTGACGGTCCGTTGTGTTTTGCGAAGGTCACTGCTTGGTTATTGAATGGTCCGCTTGCTCACGCGAATTTGTCGAACTTCTTTTGATGTGATCACAGGAGTGTGCACTATCCCGTGGGAGAATGACACCATGCACGCCGTCATTACAGTCTACGCGTGCGCATTAGGACCGAGAGAAATGAAAGCATCTGACCTCGAACACCGATAGATGAATGGCACCATTACAAAAACAACGTAGACGTGGAGACGCTTGCAGTTAGTGTGGCAAATGTACATAGCTATGACGGCCAAGCCGTTGGGCCACTTTCCTCCAACCCAACCAAATCACAGCGGGTGTGAGGACTCTTTTTCCTAATCTTGAAGCATACTTTGCATCTGCTCACATATCTTGTTGGACCACGCTATCTTGATTTTCATGTCTTCTTTTGAGTCCTGGAACCAATACTTCTTGCCCAATGCCGTGGCAGTAGAAAATCCAGCCTCCATGGCCTGCGAGCAGAGAAGCAAAGCAAGTGGTTGTGAGCAACGCCCTTCGATGGATGAAAGAATAGGCCAGAACACGCTGCCGAACCAACCCCGATCTCGTTGACACGCTTTTGCTGCTTGATGTTCGGCGGCTTCCGTAAAAAGAACAAAGTCTGTTGTGCATTTATATACCAGCCCATGTCAGCGAAACCGTACACTTGCAACGTCAGTAGTTGCCCCGTAGAATCAAACCTGTGGTCGAAACTGCTGCGGCACAACGAGCCGTGTCTTCATTTGGGCAGCATTTGAATGCATGAGGTCCATGACCTCCTCATACTTTCGGTATATCGTTTCAAAGTGTTTGATGATCTACAGTACCACACAGGAAATGGCCGTGAGTTGCAGCAATGGCAATGCACAGCTGCCACGAGACAAGAAACAAAGTCCGACCTGTGTGTACCGTGCCAAGCCTTCCCTCCGTCGCAAGGTGCCTAACTCCAAACTTGTGGACTGCCAGTATCCATCAGGAAACGAGTACCTAGCCCACAAAACAGCACCCCAATCACACAC